>Ga0123352_10009729_pt1 | contig 15061 bp, 14 predicted proteins | sample TergutLab28metaG_FD_89700 | JGI IMG/M metagenome (GOLD analysis project Ga0123352, IMG submission 89700) | Labiotermes labralis P1 segment gut microbial communities from Petit-Saut dam, French Guiana - Lab288 P1 | ecosystem: Host-associated > Arthropoda: Insects > Digestive system > Gut ... | reverse complement strand
TCCGAGGTAAAACTCGGTGTGTTTTGCTACATTTTGACAGTTCAAAACGTTGTGTATGTCCTCTGTATAAATTTCTATACGCTTTCAAAGTTGTAAAGCTCTTTTTGAAACACCCTGTATTAAATATTTTGGGGTTAATTACTAAATTCTACTGATATAATTGACGCACTGTTGACCACTGATTGATGTGCCTGGAGTATTAGATAAGTTAACTGAGAAATACAGATGAGCGTACTTTGTATTCTACTGGGTTGTGTGGCAGAGCATTTTGTCAGATTCCCGGCAGTCTAAATTTGGTCGGAATCTGGCTGGTGGCAGCATTGAAATTACAGACCTCGGCGCTGACGTTAATAGCTGTGCTCCTTTAAATTATAGTGTCTTCACGAGGCAGGTGCAGATAGGCCAGAGTACCATCTCGGGAGCCATTACACTTCCTTTATAACCTTTGAAAGGATTCAGCAATAATCCTTAAAATATTTCATTAAGACTAGATTATTGTTGTTCCTAAGTTTCAGATACAGTACTCTCTTTTGTTGACAGGAGGTTCGAATGCCTGACGTAATCCAAGAGTTGTGATTTAAAGGTTTACTGACTTTAATCATGGGGAAACTAGAATAAAAATGTCTTAAGAATGTATTTAAAAAAGAATTAAAAATTGTGTTAACATAATTACCCTCAAAGACAGAGGCCCAGGTCTCATGACTAAGCTTATGTAGAAAGTCAGCTATAGTAAACTGATTTATATTTCTTTTATAGGATAGGTTTTGATCTTTGATATGTTGTTGGGCAAGCTGTAAGGTTAATAATTGGGTATTGTGGTCAGAGAGACCGTTTATTAAGGGAATAATATTATATTTATTCAAATATTAATTATCAATAAAAAAAATTGTCAAAAGTTGAAAAGGAATGTAAGCTTATTTGCGTAGAAAAGTTAACAATGCTACTAAGATTGTAGGACTGAAAAATCTGTCAAGTTGAGTTTTTTTGCACTTTCTGTGAGATAGTCAATATTAATGTCTCCACATAAAATAAAGTTGAAATTATGATTATAAAATTTATCCAAAGTCAGATCAAATTTAGTTAAAAAATTATTAAAATTCCCTCAAGGAGACCTGTATGTAGCTAAAATGCACAATTTATCATGCTTGGAGTTAAGATAAATAGCACAAGCTTCAAAATCTTGGTCTAAACAAAAATTATCTGTATCTAAGGAAGTAAATTTTATGCTGTTATGCAGAAATATACAGATATCAACTCTGTGTTTTGATTTCCTGCAATAGCAGGACCCTAGTACATAATTCTCAATATGAAAGGAGGTTAATTCTTCATGATGAAGGTGATGTTCAGATATAAACAGGATATGTGGAGGGTCATGACTCAAATGACACAGAAGCTCATTCATCTTGTATCTTAGGCTCCTAATGTTTTGATGGTAGATCTTAATGGGTTGTTGATGTAGTAATAACCTGTTAGGGAAGGATTATTGTTTTTATAATTTTCCATTGTATTTTTTGGGTTAAGCTTCCTAGCTGCATGGTTTTGCTCCATACCTGTGCACTTTACAAGAGTTTAGGTCATGTACGTTCCGATCACATACGCACAAGTCTGTCTACAACTCAAGTAGTTATCACCACTTACACTGGAGGCCACTACACTTGTTTCATTGAGCACGCTACCCATAAAAATCTTCATTTCTAGTTACCAGAGGTCTCTTCGGTCTGCTTGAAGATCTAGCTATGATTTTGTGTACATCATCATCATTCTTGCTTGTAGATCCCATCTTTGTTTCAACAATGGAAGGAGCCAAGGGGAAATCCATTTTAAACTGATAGGAGGAATCCCACTTGTCGAAGGAGTTGTTATAGTTTGTCCTATGATCTTGGCTATCCTTTCTCTGCCCGAAGGGTTCTCCTGAAGTCCGTGCCGTGCAAATTTGTCTCTGGTTAGATTTATGTCTACCACACTTGTATGGTGCATGTCCTTTAGTAGTTTGCGCAACTTCCTGCTGAAGACATGTGTTTCTTCATTAACATATGAAAAGTCTGGAAGGTCATATCTGTGAGGTGGAGTTACTGCAATGATATTAGTGTGATTATTCTGGAGTGCAAATTTTCTCATATGTCTAAGACCAACAAGGGACCAATTTCTGCTGTCATTCGTACCGCCCCAGATGACTACATAGTCATTACAGTCCAGATGTCTCATTTCATGACAGGCTAAACTCGTGATGTGCTCTAGCCTAGAGCCAGACATTACAGTACCCATAACCTCAAATGTTTCATTAATTGAGGACGAGAGGTTAGCTGTGCAGCTCCTTGCATTACTGTCACCCATAATTAGAATCTCGATTTTTCGTGGTTTGGAGATGAAGTTGTTTTTTGGTTTTACAGATTTTTTTTCCAACCATACCTGAAGAATGAGAGTCTTCTGAGTCCTCATGGTGTATATTCGGAAGCACGTAACGTTTTACAATCGTCGGTATAGGTTGTTGTTTCTGTACTACTGGTTGCTTGACGTGTTTTCGTTTAGTGTTATTCACTGTATTCCAGATGTCCGTAGCATCCTTCTTAAAATCACCGTGTATAGCATTCAAAATAGATGAGGTATTTCCACTTTGCGAGTTTGTAAAGGCGTCCTGTACAGATCCCTTAACTATGTTCATACACATCTTCAGAAGGACTGACATGTCCGAACACAGATCATCTAGTATCGATCTGAACGACGCGCGAACCCGTCATGTCGGCAGTCTTTTCCCCCGGATCGCCTAGGGCACCTCCCATACCGTTGGCACGGAAATACTTGAGAATAATGCCGTCACCGATCTTTCATCATGACGGCCGGCGAGTTACCGGAGTCGGTAGCTCAGCCGGTTCTCTTCACTGAGTATGTGAGACACGGGAGACACTTCACTCTGACACTAAGAGCCGCCACGCACGCCCTGTTTTGATCTCCGTCTTGCCAGTACAGTTTCAAAAACGGAAGGTAAGATGGAACATGATGACGGACACAGACGTTCCTTCTTACTGCCCGTTTTTCTCTCGGTAGTGGCTTAGCCGTGCTTGAATGTGTTGTCCGAGGGGCTTCTGATTTGTACTGCGCTAACATTAGCTTTAAAGTAAAAAAGTGGGGAAAAAAGGAAACTTATGTCGAAATGGGCGAAGGACTGGCTTCTGAAACGAAATAATCTCTTGCACATAAATCTCCTGAAAGAACTGAAGTTACAACCCGGTGACTGGTACAATTATTTAAGTATGGATTCGGAAGCTTATTTAGAATTTCTTCAGAAAGCAGTGTAATGAGGCGTGCTGTAACATCACACGGACGACTCAGCGTGACCCTCCGATTCTTGGCGACAGGAAGAAGCTAGGAATACCTGAAATTCTCTGCTGCAATCTCACCCCAAGCTCTCGGAGTAATTATTCCTGAAACCTGTGCAGCAATTTATGAAGTGCTGAAGAAAAACTAACTCAAAGTCAGTTAAATTTCTTAACAATGGCTTATAAATATTTAAAACAGCATACAACTACGTCAGATAAAAAACAAAACAAAAAAAAAAGAAAAACAGTTTTTGTTTATTTCGTTTCAGTTGCCAACAACGGAAGGTGAATGGATACATATAGGAAATGAATTTGAACTAAAATGGGGTTTCCCTAATTGTCTGGGCGCCGTTGACGGATAGCACGTGAAAATTACTCCACCAACAGGAAGCGGGTCATTCTACTGGAATTATAAGGGTTTCAACAGTTTGGTGTTGATGTCTGTCGCGAATGCAAATTATGAATTCTTGTACTGTGATATCGGAACGAATGGTCGTGTCTCGGATGGAGGAGTTATTGAGAATACTAAATTTTACGAAAAACTATTGCATGAAGAAATTAATCTTCCCTTACCAAGAAAACCTGACAACAGTACAAGTGATCTGCCATATGTGTTTGTAGGGGATGAGGCCTTTGATTAACGTAAAGACTTACTAAGCATTTCAGACAAAACAGCTTACTAATGAAGGTAGGGTTTTTAATTACCGTTTGTCACGAGCCCGGAGGGTCACAGAAAATACATCTGGGATAATGGCATCAAGATTCCGAGTTTTTCATACTTAAATCAATTTAAAATTGGAGAAAATAGAAACAGTTGTCTTGTCCTGTTGTGTTCTACACAACTTTTGCGTCGCTCGTGCAATTCGTACGCCGCAGACGTCCAGGATGAAACCGAAGAAGAGCCAAGTGATATTTTGACCCCATTACAACATGGACACAACATACATGCCGGTGAAGAAGGCAGAGACGTAAGAGAGACGTTTTTACGCTACTTTAATGAGGAAGGAAAAATACCATAACAAAACAGGATTATCTGCTAAGTGATGCAATTGTTCAATATGAATATTATTCTATAAGCAGTAATTATTTTTCAGGGTACATATTATTCTGTAAATGGTGTAACTATACACTGCAGTAGTTACTGAAAATGCCAGATTAACTGGAATATTACTCCTGAGAGGGCGAAAAAAAAATTGTCCAGCGGAGGACTCCACAGTAGAGAAATGGGATGTTGGTTGGTCTGTCAACTGTTGCGGTTGTATCGAATAAAGTGGTTCTGTTATTACACGTGACGTTCTATTTAATGAACTCATCTGAGCTTAAAAAATGGCTTCATTAATGACCCTTTGGCAATAAACCGTCATTTCGTTATGGAGATTTTCTAATCCTTGCTCAATGTATTTGGTGTATGCAGAAAATTTCCCTTCACTGCTAGACTGCAGTTTCTTGGCAACCAGATCTCATACTTCATCACAACGACCAGCCTTATTTTTCTTTCTTATTGACTGCCTTGAAGAGCTGTCGCCTGATAGGGAAAGGTCTACCTGCGAAGCACTCATAATATCATTTGCATTCCTGTCAATGTCATCTTCAACCTTAAAAAAAAAAAAAACACATTAAGGTTTATGACATTTAGGCTAACGTAAAAATGTTTCATTTACATAATATAAGTCCTAGATCTTGACAGACTTTTGCCTACCTCTCCATGATTTGTACCCTCAGGTGATTCCAAATTACTGATGCCCTTTCTCGGAACTTCCTGGTCTGTAAGAAATAACATTTCTTGGAAATACCACAAGCTCGGTGTGTATGTATCGTCGGCCCCTGCGCCAGACGTTGTCAAATCATTTACCTTCTTTAATTCCTTTATAAAAGCAACTTCTTAAGAAATTTATTTCCTCGACAACTTTTTCTTTGTTGGCATCGGGATCAATTTCTTTCAACTTTGTGGTCAAATGTTCGTAAGCAAGGTTCTTTTTAACTGTATCAGAAAATTCCTTACTTTTAACTTTCCACAAGCACGGATATTCGCGATACATGTGAGCCATGCTACCCTGATGGTGATGACAAAAGTGATCAGTGAATGTTGGTAATTAATAACATGTGATGAAGCATATTTCATAAATATTTATTTGTTGATATTATTACATAAGTTTAAATATTCTCTAATGCATGGATATGGAACATATTAGGCCAAGTACTATGTCAACCCTTCATGGTATTTTGTACTCACCACCACACTTATGTCATTTATTGACAGGCACATTTTGATGACAACTGAATGTGGTAAATATGTGTCCATGTGAACAAAGATTTCATTAACAGCTACTGAAAAACCTCTTACTGAAACATATTTGACAGTGTGAAATACATGTCACAGAAACAAAACTGATATTCATAATGAGTAAATGGAGGTAGGGCAGGCAAATCTTCAACATTAATTTCTTTTCATCACAAGCATTTATATTCAGATTTATAAATGTATACATAAACATACACATCAGTCACTGCTTTAAACATTTAACAATTCATCAACACAATATATGGATTGTGCTTTCAAGTATGATTTCTATGCTGCTGAAAGGAAGGCTTATCAGAAACCAGCACACTATCAGAATGGCACTAATCATTCCTTCACAACCAGACATTTTATGATGCAAAGGAATACACTGCAGAGTACTGGTTACCAACCAGTGTGGCAGTACATTTGTCTGCAAATAACACAGTGTGAGGTGCCTCAACCCAGACTAGGTCAATACCATTTCACAGAGTTATCACAGGTTCATTACATAAATCATTTTGAATAAAAACATGTTAGTCACAAAGAAGGGCACAGGTACATAACATAAATACAAGCCAAGTGGAAGTGCCGATCTGTTCAGGCGTATCCCTTCAGGTGTTGTGAAGTCTATCAGCAAGAAATAATCTCAGCATAAAAAATTGTACTGAAGGACCTGAGCTTCCCCCATTGTGCACAGTCTTCTGACTTTCTTGGCCCACATTTCTGCACTGTAAATGAAAAAAATTATCATATTACAATCCCAAAATAAAACACCGTTCATGCATGTGTAATCCTCAATAATGAACACTTCATGTGCTTAATGCATGTTTAATTTAAAACCAAGTTCTGAATTTGTCATATTAAAAAACTGTACAATGCAAAAAAAAGAAGAAGGCAACTCTTATTGTGACGCATGATACTACATTCAGTGATCACACGAGAGTCAGTATGTGGAAGTTCATGAACTCTGGCACCGAAAATGGGTTGTATGGCATAAGAAAAAGTGGTCACATATTTGTTCTGCAATGTTATGATCATACTGCACTGAATTCCTTGGAAACCTGAAGAGTTTTTCTTGTGTCGCGCCGTGCACACTACGGCGTAACAGCTTCGGTACCGACCGTCCATTACCAACTGCAACAGTTACATACATATGAAATACACAACATTTGCATATGAAATGATACGCATAAGGAAACGTACATTACGTTCAACAAATATGCAAGAAACTGTAACTACCACAACGAAATGAAAACTACAGTAACACTATCCACCCAGGCTGCGTTGTCTTTCTCAGTTGCATGAAACACACCAGGTATGCATATATATAAAACGAAATCCGTAACAAGAAAACGCTGTAATTTACGTAACACATAGAGAAGAAATTGCGGTTCCACAACAGAAATGAAACTTACGCCACACAACAAAACGGATGTACCATGATAAATAATCACCACAAACCTGTACAACACAACTGCACTTACTTCGAACGACAAGAGTGGTGGGTACAATTTGCAGTAGCCGTCCTGGAATTGGATTGGACTGCAGCAAAGGCGATTTGGTGACTTGCGACTTTGCTGACACCTGTTGTCGTCGGTTGGAAATACATGCCTCTCAATCCGGTCGCTGGTAACGGTGATCACGATTAGATGTCACTTTTTTGTTGCGCACTCCACCTATCCTAGTTTCTGGGCGGTGAGTTGTGCGAATGATGGCGAAATATCAGGGAGGCGGGCTATATACTAGATGATCTGTGGACCATATAATGTTGTGACGTACACGAAGGCAGACGGGTATGGTATTCCGCAGTTATGGAAAACATATGAGAGATTATGAAAATAAAAAAAAATGATGTAAATGTAATCCAGTTATGAATGAAGGTTGGCACGTGGTTATGTATAGGTTAGTTATTGGAGTTTAATGTATAATTTAGAGAAAGGGAGGTCATTATTTCGTGTTCGTTTGTTTAGAATGTATTTTAAGCTTTGAATAAAAAAAGACAAGTTTTTTTTGCGAAGGTCAGTTAACAGAATCATGCAAATAATTAACATCATGCTACAGAGCGTTCTTAAATGATGTAAGTGCAGACCTATAATATAATTGGCAGTCATAGTTGTAATGTGAACCATTGTGAGGTAATAGGACAAGATGAAGTGTGAATATCAATTCGTGCTCGCAGAATATGATTGTTACCAACTCTGGTGAGCGCAAGGTATGCAAAAGCGGCGGGAAATTTGAAGAGATGAAATTGTGAAGTACTCTTATGCCCAGCAAAGCTAACGCTGTGTTTAGGGCGATAGGTTAGGCGAATTATTTTTCATTAGGTTACACAATGTCAGTAGATTAGGTTTTGGTATGACACAGTAAAGCTGGCAGGTATTTTAGTTTGGGTTTTAGCATGGTACAATGAAATTCACTGATTCAGGTCTATGACAGTTGGAGAATTTTACTGTGGTGCAACAAAAAGCCACTTAATTTGGACGAAACTTTCAGTAGGCGATTTTAGTTTTCATTATGTTGGGTTAGATTAGTGCTTAGTTTGGGTCAGTTTTCCATTTAATGTAGTCTTCAGTCACAGTTCTTTGAGGAAATGTCCCTAATATAATGCCCCTTTCAAAATACGTTTCCTTCAATATTGACACTGGTGCCTTGTGAAATGTGACAGTTGGGCGTGAAACTTACAGCACATGATGTAAAAATTGTCGTGTTTTAGATGAGTTGGTGGTATGATGGTAGGTGTGTTATTTTTGTGTTTGTTTTGTTATGGACTATTAAAATACTATCAAGACTCTTGTTCATAAACTCATAACAGGAGGGAAAATATGTTTTAAGAACAAATTTATGTCACATAAACATAAAAAATGACACTAATTTAATTGGTGGTAAATGCAATCTACATAGTCCTGGCATAATTTCTGTCCCAAATTTCATGTAGTCCACAGCTGGAGACTGTGAGGCAGAAGGGTTTGAAGGTTGGTTATTTTTGGACTATTGACCCTTCAGGTACTTGTGCCAAGGCAGTTTGCCCATGTCTCGCAGTGTTAACATGGAGTGGGGTTTCAACGAAAACCATGTGACTGTGATTGCCCTTCACAAATGCAGAAAATCAGATTCTCAAATTTTCAGACTCTTGAAATCATTGAAAATTTCGTGAAATTTCATCTATTGGGCAATTAAACATTATGCAGAACTCTGGGGTGTTGAAGACAGGACTCGGTCAGGACGCCTGAAAAGTGTGATGGCTGAAGCCACTATCAAAACAGTATGGGAGTGGATTCGCTGAAATCCACTCTGGAAACAGAAGATCATGTCCCAGGAGCTGAACATATCAACACAATCAAGTTGTGCCTCATCAGGGACGATCTACACGTGAGAATGCACCTCTGCTCAAAGGGACACCTCCTTACTCCTGCTTTGAAGGAGATCCGACGGACAAGAGCAGAGCGTCTCCTCCAGTTGCACGCTGAGATCGGGCACAAAATCATCCTCTTCACGGACAAGAAATTTTTCACCATCGAGGAGCAGTATAACAACCAGAACAACAAGATTTCAACTCAAATGACCCTTGAGGTGCATTCTGAGGGTGCAGGGATGCCATATCCCTTCCTATGTCATGGTTTGGTGGGAGGTGTCTCGTCAGGGGGTGACACATCTTCATTTTTGCAAGAAAGGGGTGAAACTGGTGTCTGAATGTATCGAGAGGATGTGCTACAAGGAGTTCTGAAACAGCTTAACATGATCCTTGTCAGTGGTCAGGAATGGATCTTCTAGCAGGACTCAGTTTCTGCCCAAAAGAGAAGATCATTCAGGAGTAGCTGCGGAGGAACGTTCCGGCCTTTATCAGCGCCGAGAATTGGCCCTCGAGGAGTCCAAGCCTCATCCCCTGAGACTACAAATTGCGGGCTGTTTTGGAGGACATGGCTTGCCAAAAGTGTCACAACAACCTGGACAGTCTGAAGAGATCCCTTGTGAAAGCAGCGGCAGAGATCCTCCTGGAGACGGTGCGTGCCGCGGTAGCAGAATGGCCGGAGCATCTCAAGGCTTGTGTCGAGGCAGAGGGGGGCCATTTTGAGTGGCATTATTATAAATAAAAACTTAAAGCTATTGCTAGTAAATTATGTGGCTCGAAAAGTGGATGTTCTATATAATTTTCCTTCTAGGTCACAATATACTTGGGACAAAATTTATGGCAGGACTGTGTAAATGGCACTCCTTAGACTGACTTGCTAGGCTCTCGTGTTTTTTGTTTTGATGTTTCTGATATTGCACCCTGCATGTGTTCATGTCATTCAGAGATTATATTGGGTGCACTATTTCTGCTCATCTGTTTTACATTAATTCTGAATTTAGTGTTATATTTGATTGGAGAGAACACAAAATGTGGAACAAAGTGAAAATGGCAAAAGCCATAAAACTCTTAGGTGTAAGGGTGGTGTGTGATTGAAGTGAGCATGGAGGGTATTTAAAGTACTGATATCAACACTGAAAAACATGAGAGATTACTCAATGTTTGACTTAGTAGGGAACTATCATTGTTCTGTTACCTTAAAGAATTGGTCAGATATGTCTCATGATGGAGAGTAACTTTTCTGGGCTCACAACAGTAGATATGATAAGAATGGCCTTTGAACTTGCCATAAGTTGGTATTGCCAATCCATTTTCAATACAACAAAGAAACACAAGTTGGAAGTGGCTGCATGTCATCATCCTCAGACTCTTAGGAATGTGAAGAGCACCTTCTCATAGATGATGAAGATTCAGATAATAACATGGACTGCTCTTAAAGTTTCAATTGTATTCTAGAGATGAAGGTGGTGGAAAGTGGATCAAGAGCACAAAATGCTAGAAGTGGTGTCATGAAAAATGTTCAGGTTCATATGACTGGGAAGCGTTTGTGTGTTCATTCTGTCACATTGACAAAATGTTGTGCATGATAACCTAAACTGCCATATTTTGCAATATGTGTTTATGCTGAGCATTCAGTAAAGTTCATTTTGTTGCTTCAGTCATTCATTTATTTTCTGACTCTCCAGATATTTTAATCTAATAGATTTAGAGTCTGGTGGTAGAATAACAGACTTTGATCCCACTTTGGCTTACAGAGGTCTAAATTACCATTCCAGATCTCACTGTGTTTTGATTTCAGTGTATTATGTTCCATTTTAGTCTTTGTAAAATAATTAATTGCCAGTACAATGATAGGTACAGTACATTTGGAGTATCGATAACTGACGCTTATTTTTACATCCTTAAAAACTACTTTTCTAGAAGAATTTTAAGAAAATAGGTCTTGGAAGCCCAGGTACTTTAAACCCAAATTATGCTGATGTAATTCACACTTATTTCTGACTAATCACTTATTTGATATATAAGATGACAAAATGGGGATGATATTAGGCACCTTTCTCCTATGTGGTATAAATAGGTAATTTTTGGTCATAATTATTTCAAATGGTTATGAAACTTGCTTAGTACTGTTATCATGTCTATCATGTGTGTTTGCTGTTGTAGATTTGTAAAGGTAGAATGTTACTACTGTAATCTCTTTTGAATTTTGTAGTTGCACAATGAAGTTTTTAATTAGTGCTCACTACATTTCATAGCAACAGGGCATAATGTACACATGTCTCTGTATTTTGGAGGTATATCTGTGATTTGAGATAAGATAGTTCTAGATACTTGGACACCGTAGTGATTAAAGTACTGGTCTATCAAGTGTTTATTTAATATGCAATATGTTATTGAGGGGGGCAGTGGTTACTCCTCATTATACAATTATGGTTAGTACTTCCAGTTCTAAGAATTTTATTCCTCTCTCTCTCTCTCTCTCTCTGTCTGTCTGTCTGTCTGTAGTATTTGCAATTATTTCAGATCTTGTTCATGAAGTTAGACTGCAGTTCACCAACTATTGTTATCATGATTTAACAGGAATGCCACCAAAAGGTAGAAAGTCTGCATCCCCATGGAACCTTTGTGAAAATTGTAAAGTGATAGTGTCACAGAAGGACTTGGCAACACACATAGAGAACTCTTGTCCACCGTTATCAGAGTTGTGGACTCATGGATATATAAAAGACAAAGTTTTGTATGGAGTATTGGAAGAAGTGAATCCACAAGGTAATGCTGCTAAAGTTATTCTAAATAAATGTAATTGAGGTTAGCATTGTATCTGGGTTAGCAGAGTGGGTGTAGCGGCTAGTCTGTGAAGTGGATAGTTGTGGAATAGTGTTGCAGCGCAGGGCAAGATATTCTCTTCTCCAGAGTATCCAGACCAGCTCTGGGCCCCATTCAGCTTCCTAGTCAGTGAGAACCAGGGATGCTTTTGCTGGGGTTAAAGTGGCAGAGGAGTGAAGCTGTACACTAACCTCCATTTAGTGCCAAAGATAAGAATGAGTGTAACTGCGCTTTTAACTTTACATATCCACAAATGCAGAATAAATGCTGGCAGAAAAATGGTGGAAACAATTAAGGAATAATAATAATATCTTCTGCAGGCTGCAAGAAAAGCAGAAGGGGCTACTTGTGAAAGGAATTGGAAGGGTATAAGTGAGGTGCAGTCAAGGTGAAAAATTTGCTTTCTAGAATCCAGTAACAAAGATTTGCAGGAATTATGCTTGATCTTCATGTGGCATAATGTGAATTTTGATTTCCATAGCTTTGTTGGCACATCAACAAGTACAGTGACTTGCCTGGGGACTGGTTAGCCAGAGGATTAGGATTCAGTTTATGGAAGGTCTGAGTATATTCTCTTTATCACTGTTTCTGCATTGGCTGTAGTGTCCACACAGCCTTTTATGCAAAGGGTACTAGGTGATCTTTCCAAGAGTAAGAGTAGCAAAGATACAGTGCCATGGTCAGTGCACAGAGTTATACCTCTGGTCTGCCCTTTATTTTTAGGGTGTAATGTGTATTTAAGCAGAAGTTAATACACAGGTCATTTGAAAATTAATAGTGACACTATTCCAAAGTGAAACAGAATTTTGTTCTTGGACTGGTCTCTTTACAATCCATAAATATAATATCCTGCCACATTGCAGACACTTTTCCAGACTTGTGGAAGACTTCTGACGCAATCTGCAACGTCCCTTCTTGATGTGTCTGTTATCATATATCACATCATCAGTTTGCCTCCAGTAGTGTCCTCACATATACAACATAGACCTCATCAGCTGCTGTGGGTGTGCAGCCAGCTCCCAGTTTGTATTTCCCACTTTCCCTCCCACCTGCAAAAGCACACATCCTGTCTGGCAGCAGTGCAGTATGGCAGAACTTGTTCATCACATGTTTCCTGTAATCGTTTGTAATGTTGAGCATATCATCCACATGCACCTGGATTTTGATGACACAGCACTGTTTATAATTCCTGAACATGTGTTTAGGGCACCTCTAAGCTACATGGTGTTTGACACACCCAAGATTACTGGGAATGCTCCACAGTGCCAATGTTGCCTTTAATTTTCAAATTGCTTTAGTAAATTATGAAATGGAAACCATTAAATTGATAATTTTCAAATCCTAGTTGTCTTTCAGCCATATCAAGTATGAGAAAAATTGTATGATTATTTGAAACAACATAAGCCAGAGAATTCAGAAGGGTCTTTCTTGTTGTGTGATATGTCATGTGTGTTTCTGTGTTCAAAATTACTTATACTGTAGAGTGACATGTACATTATATGCCAGGAGTTTAAAGGTAATTCTTTGGTAATGTAATTCCATTTTTGCAGATGGGATGAAAAATGTTCCAGAGTCAGAATACGACAGCTTGGTATTAATATCCCAATCTGCCCTGCAGTTATGTGACATTAGTATTGGTGAATCTGTTTTAGTCAGTGTGCAGGGAGTGTCCACTGTCAAGATAGCATGGCCAACTTTGGAGAAGAGTCTTGTTTCTGTTCTGTTGACCAGATCAGGTATGTTAATTTGGTAGTAATTTTTATTACAAAAATAGTTGTAAGATTTTAGGTTCTCATGGTGGTAGCAAGTGGATGGTGTGGATTGTGACACCTTGCAGTTTTGCAAATGGGTACTAACATTTTAAATGAATTTTCTGTCTCCATTTTCAGTTAGTTGATGAGGACTGTGTTCTTCTGGTCTCTTATGCAGTGTGTAGTGGTAAATCTAAACTTATGTTTCGGGACAACCTATTGGTCCCATCTTCAAGGGAAGACCCTTGAATAGCCCAGAAGAGCACAGTTCTCATCTACTTTGTGGCAGAAGCCTGAAATCAAAAATGGTTGATGTTCTGACAGTATATACTGATATTAAGTGTTTGTGGGTAAGTACCTCATTTTCTTATATAATGAAATATTATCCACATGATGATAAGAATATCTGACATGCATGTTAGATGGAACGTAACTTTGGTCTCCTGAATTTGATGAAAATGTCAGTTAGTTTGGGCCCTTTGACTTGTGGATAGATGGACCAACATTAGGAAACTATGCAAGATATGAGATTCTCACAGTAATGATGCTGAGGATACATACCTTTTGAGATGTGACTCTGTGCCATTGGAGCCACTTGCCCAGTGATGGAGTAGTCATGTCCCATAGCACATTAATCGGTTATGAAACTGATACATAATTTTCATAAAGTTATTTCATCACACCTAAAAACGTGTTCTGCATTGTTACAAAATAACTTTTGCAGCAATGGATTTGCACTGGGGCAGTAGTTGTGATGGTCATGCGGCAGTGAAGAAGCTGAGTGAGCCTCCTTTGCCAGCTGGTTCAGTGTCTGTTCAGACAACAGAAAAGTTGAACACTCCTATCACAGACCTGGCTGTACTTCTGCAGGGGAAACACAGAAATAGAATCTTGAAAGTAGGAGACAGTCTGCACATGCAGCATTATGGTCGGAATCTCAAGTTCGTCGTGAAACGTATCTGCCCAGTTAAAGGTGCGGGAAATTTGACAGAGAAAGCTTGGTAAGGTAACCAACAATTACACTTTGAGACAACATTAAAAAGTTTGGTTTGCTTATGTACAGTGCTTGTATGCTGTATTTGTATGTGCACTCACATTAATTATTGAGAAGACTTGTCAGTCTGCTATATTTCAGACACTGAAGTGTCTTGTTTGTCAATAATTTTATCTGTTTTACCTTTATACTGAAAGTTTGTATTCAGCTAAAAAAAGTATCGTAAATGTTATGTCAAATGTGATTATTGATTTTACAATGTTGAGCAAATTTCTACTTCAGTTTTGTATTTCTGTATCTGTATCCTTTAGATGTATTTGTAAGGGCCTGAGTTAGAACCATAAAGTCCTGTGTTAGCCAGGTACTGACACTGTGATTTTCCCTTTGCAGGACTTGCCTAACTTCTGATTTTTTTGTTGGGTATACAGGGTGTTTCACGACTTTAGGGCATAACTGCAGGAGGTGATTTCCTAGGTCTTTGTGATCAAAAAAGTTCATATAAACATGTGTCTGATTTTGGACGGTTACGGAGTTATGACCGTT
>Ga0123352_10009726_pt1 | contig 15063 bp, 10 predicted proteins | sample TergutLab28metaG_FD_89700 | JGI IMG/M metagenome (GOLD analysis project Ga0123352, IMG submission 89700) | Labiotermes labralis P1 segment gut microbial communities from Petit-Saut dam, French Guiana - Lab288 P1 | ecosystem: Host-associated > Arthropoda: Insects > Digestive system > Gut ... | reverse complement strand
TTTAATAAGCAAGGGGGTGGGGCAAAAAAATAAGTAACATCGCCAGTTAAACCCCACACAAAAAAAAGCGGAAAATTTTGAAGCCTACAACAAAAAAAAAAAAAAAAGTGTGGCACAATGAAGATATAAAAACTGTTCATTACTTTAACACAAAATCACTGTATATGACCTTTTCTCTGTAATTATACTAGTTCCTTTCAGTTCACAGTTCAATTATCTTTTCTCATCACTTGACAACCCTTGTCACTGCGGAACAGACATGCCACTCTCTTTGTTTTACGTTTACGTGTACGTAATTAGAGTAGGCTTTGCACAATGTACGTAATCTTGTGCCCTATCATCTGATACTAATCTTTCTCCGTGCTCAAGAATAGAGGAATTATAAGGGACATTTTTAATCTTGGCAATTGACACTGGTCGTGATCAGCTCGATGTTCCGTCCGCTCTATCCCACAACTCAAACTTCCTGAGATATCCCTGACCATGCTAGGATTCAATCTTAGTTTATAATGAGTGGCCGGTCACTTTACTGACTACGCTGTCCGAACATTCAAAAATATAAACTGATATTTGTTACACTTAATTCGACTGAAAGCAATCAATTACATTGCTTATATTAAAAAAAAAAGAACATGCTGAAAAGGATGTGAAAACGAATGTTATGTGTAAATATTGTCCTACACTTAACAGTACGTTTATTGTACACAATTAAAGTACAGAGAATCCGCACTCAATGCAGACTCCACATACGTGTCTAGGTTGTCTATTGCTGCTGTCTCATTTCCTGGTAAGTCTGATCCAAGTTTTCTTTACGTGACGTAGCTAAATGCGTGCCAATCTGTCTTCAGAAATATCCGGTTCCTTAAGCCGCGCCAACAAAAGTAAATTTTTATTTCTGAACATGAAATACAGCGTCACATATAGGGTGTTCTTTGTCGAAACCTGTACGTACAAGAAAGAAATACTCCAAGAAAACGTAAGAAAATTTGGAATTCGGGTCCCGGTGTTTGAATCCCTTTCAGATATTCAGAATAATATTGACTGGTGAAAACATTTTTACGAACAGGTCGTTTGTTACAGAAGAAGCGAGAGCAAATCTTGCGGAAGAAACATTACACGAAACTGAAGCACTTTTAAAAATCACCTCAACGAATATATGTATTGTGAGCGTACATCTTGTATCTGGTTTTGTGAGCAATTTGTAGCAGTGAATTAGATGCAGAGTTTTACGCTACAGATGGCGCACGATTTAAACTAAAGGGTCACATAATATCGAAAGTATCTGATTCGGCAGATAATTCCAAAATCATGTACGAGCTGCCGTTGCCTGACGTTGAAGTTGGAGTAGGGTGTCCTGCTGTGCGAGGATTATAATCGAACCCATCTTCTTTTCAGACATAGTAAATTTCGAAATATACAATGTACAGATTCAGGCGTCAGGGTTTGTAACTTTATGTGATGTGGTAACGGAAACGCCCATAATGCCCGTTACACAATAACAGCATTACATAACTTTTCGAGGGCCCAGTAGTTGTTCGTGCCTTGTGGCCGGCTCTTTCACCCTACATGGCAACAATCTGCACACTTTAAACTACTTATTTGTATATATTGGCGATTTCTGAAAAAGAAATTCAAATGGTTATTAATAATATTTTCACCAGTTGTCAAGAATGTCTGAGAGCTGAAGTATAATTTTGTCAGCAACTGTTTTAGTGTGCGCTAAGTAACACTGTACGCAGTTTTGAAATTATGATACTGAGAACATGCTGATAAAAATGAGCAGCCCGAGACTAGGCAGCATCATAGAATAAAAGCTCTCTACATTACAAAACACTGATGTAGATACTCTGTGTGGTTGCCGTGAAAAATGGGGCAGTCGATACCAGGAATCTTTAGGACCTGTACTCACTTGGTCCACGTTACATGGTCAGATGCTTTCTGCCTGTCCATCAAGAACGCAAAGTTCGTTCTGATGTTATTTTTAATACCCCAATTGCATCCCTAGTTCTTTTTCCTCTTCTAAATCCAAACTGATCTTCTCCAAGTACCTCCTCAATGTTTCTTTCAATCCTTCGTCTAAGTATCCTCTCTACTATCTTTGCTGTATGTGCGTTGAGGCTGATTGTGTAATAGTCGCTGTATTTTGTACCTCTTGGCTTCTTCTTTGTGGCAATCAACGTAAATGCAGTGAAATAATTGGGCCACTCTGCCGTTTCATGTATGTTGTTGATCAGCTATGTCACAGTTCTGAGACCACTTTCTCCCAGTAGTTGCAGTACATTCCCGGGTGCATCATCATACCCTGTAGCTTTCTTATCCCTCATTTCCTTGATAGTTTTTTCCACGTCACTTCGCAAAATATAAGGGTATTCTCTTCTGCAACTGCTTCCTCTTCAGGTTCGACTTCTAGGTTTTCTGGTCGATTAGGTCGATCGTATAACTCCATAATATGATTCTCCCAAAAATTCAGCACTTGTCTCTTATCTACTATTACATCCCCTGTAGAGTCCTCAGTGCCACTGATTTGAATCCCGTGATTTTTCCCCAACCAAGTTCCCTCGTCTTCATGTGCATTGTATCGTAAACTCCTGCTGTACGAAATTTCTTAATCTCGTCGCCTGCGCTCTCCAGAGACTCCTTCTTGGCCTAATCTGTGCCCCTTTTCAATTCGTTCCTCAGCCTTCTGTAGTTATTCTTTCCTTCTTCGTCCTTTACTTTCTTCTTTTGCCTCGTTCATCCATTTTATTGATCCTTTCCCGTGTAATCCACGGTTTTCTTTTGATTTCTCTCTACTGTCGTAATGAAGTCATAGCACCTAGCACACGTGTCTTGCTGTTGTTCCACTGCACTTCCACATTCTATTGCGAAACTTTTTTCTTCTAGAGTATCTTGCACTTTTTGGCGTTGGGCATGTAACTACTACATATTTCATCTTGGTTTTCTGTTTGTAACATATTGAATTTATTCAATCTTATGCAGGTCTTCGCAAATAGGAAGTAAGAATAAAAAACATTTAATTACATACGAGTTTTTCGAGTCTGCCAATCCTGGTGACCGCACGATTTAAGCCGTGGGTCTGCGGCCGCTCGCTTGCTGCGATTATGGGTTCGAATTCCGCCGGGGGCATGGGTGTCTTTCTGTTGTGAATGTTGTGTGTTGTTAGGTAGAGGTCTCTGCGACGAACTGATCACTCGTCCAGAGGAGTCCTACTGAATGTAATCGTGAAGGCTCGATAAAGATGAGGCTCTGGCCCTCTAGAGGATGTTACGACATGAAGGAAAAACCCCGAATTCTTATGTACGAGAAACTACTGCTGTGGTTCGTCCTATATTGTTTGGTGTATAACGTGACGTCCTCCGCAGGAGACCACAGAATGAATATGATGAATGAAGTGACAGCATCCAAGCGTCCCATTTTGCCCACTGATATTCCTCTCTCCCATATGTCAGTCGATCAAAATATTTACGAAGAACGCCACTTGATTTTTGCTATCATCTTTTGTATTAATTGTCAGACAAATGGAGCGAAATGTATGGAAGTACGTTGGTGGGGAAAGAATTTCAGGTCAAGGAAGATGTGGAAAGTTTCTTCCCATGGGAGTCGTTTATGTGGCCTCAGTGCGTTTGTGACATGGCGCTGTTATAAGAGAAATTGGACATGCTGTCAGCTACGAAGTCATCACTGTAACTGGTTCATAACCTCAACTTGTGGTGCCAACTCTGAGACAAGAAATTCTCCATCTAGACGCTGTCTTAACCGAACTTCTCAGAGGGCAAAAACTTTACCAAGATAGAGGAGCAGTAATGCCGTTTATCTACATCCAAGCAAGTGCTTGCTAATCTACTTTCGAAGTCAACTAAAAGTCAAGAATAACTTTGTCATCCACTCAGCGCATAACCTCTATTAATTGCTGAATGTCGGGACCTGCACTGGGGATAATTCGCACTCGTCGCTGGACGAATGTACAATCCGCTCCAGATTGTGTTATTTGAAATACGTTTTATCGATACTTTCAATTATTGAAAAACATTGAACTGATTTTAAATGATGTCAAATTAAACGGGTGGAATAAAATGTGCGTTGACCTGGAACGACTGAGGAGAGAAACGGCCGTGACCTGTGCCATTGAGTCACTTCAATATTCACCTGAGAAAACAAAGCGAAACAATGAAAGGCGACAGTCGGAAGTCAAACCGAGTACTTCCAACATACCAGTCTCATAAATTACGGTACTGCTCAGACCTGTAGTGCAAGAAGTCCTTCTCTGCAGTATCGTAGCGAGGGGGTGCTGATACGTCCTTAGCCCGACCAGGGGGAAAAAACCAACAGCGGCCAAACTCCAGATTTATTCAACATACTCCCCACGAAGCTCAATACACTTCTTAGCCCGTTGCTCTAACTTTTGCAAGACACTCAAAAAAATTCAGAATTTTGTCCATCCAACCAGGTCTGCGCGGCAGTAACGACCTTCGCGTCAGACGAAAAATGGCACATTTCAATGGTTTTTTCAGTCCAGGGAACAGGTGATAGTCCGACGGTGTCAGATCCGGAGAAAGGGTGGGTGATCAAGAAGGTGGAAGCCCAGGTAGGCTTGTTTCTTCTGGGTTGTAAGTGTCCGGTGAGCCGGGGTATTGTCGTGCAAGAACAGGACCGCTTTAGTGACTTTCCTGCAGCGGTTTTCCTTCAAAAGTCCTCCAGTTGCACCAGCGGAGATGAGTAATACTCGGCGTTGATAGTTTGGCCCTTTGGAAGATAATCAATGAGGAGGAAGCCGTCTTGATCCCCAAAAATAGAGGCGAGAACTTTTCCAGGGGATGTTTGCTGTCGGAATTTTTGGTGCGGGGTGGACCGCTATGCCGCCACTCCACTGATTATTGCTTTGTCTCCGGGTCATAGTGATATAACTAGGTTTCGTCCATGTTCACCAATCGCGACAGGAAATCATTTGGATCGCGCCGAAAAAATTCCAAATTTGCTCAGACGACTGGCACCGTTGACGTTTTTGATCCGCGTTCAGGCATTTCGGGACCCACTTCGCGGAGAGCTTCCGCATGTCCAAATCTTCAAGAATGATGGACCCAACCCGCTCACGTGAGAAGCCCAGGTGATTAGCTATTGATTTAGCCGAAATCCGACGGTCTTCCAAGATTAGCTCGTGAATGTGATTAATAATCTCCGGGGTGGTCACTGTTTTGGACACAGGTGGAAAAATCAACACGTTTAAACTGCGCCACCCAGTTTTTTACGGTGGCATACGATGGTGCATGTTCCCATAATATTTCTTTGAGAATGGCGTGAATTTCCTTCGGCGAATGCCTTGCAGAAAAAAAAAACTCGATGACAGTTCGCGTCTCCATGTTGTTGAAATCGCGCGCGTCGCGTGACATACCTTCTTTCAGTCTCTGTAACAAGAAAAGACCTGCAATTCGCTAATTAACAGACACCTCTTTCCAACGACACTATCGATTCCGTCCTACGACGTCGGGAAGTAGGTCGGGCTAAGGACTTATCAGCACCCTCTCGTAAGGTACAAATTTAAAAATTTAACACATGGTTTAGTCTGTAGGCTTGGTGTTGGTATATAAATTGGTCTTTGTGCAAACGATATTACTGTTGTGGAACTGACGAACTGTGATGCTGCTTTAACACATACGTGTGTTATAATGTACTGACAGCAGACAATTGAGGAGGCTTGTATAGCCGTCCAAGAAACCTGGGTCGGGGGACGAATAGCAGATTTCTGAAAGCTATCTCTCTCACAGTTATAGCTTCTGGAAGTTCCACTAACTATAATTTTTCATCCAAGATACAGCGATGAGAAATTCACTGTTCAGGATGTGACGTAACGTTATATACCAGAACGATGGAATAATCAACCATGACGCTGCACAAATTTCGAAAAAAGGAAGATTTAAAAAATATTATCCCGTAGCCTATGTGGGGGCACATGGTGGCGCAGTTGGTTGCGGTACTTTTGTGCAACCCGGTAGGTCACGTGTTCGATTCCCTATTATGTCATTGGACTTATCCGGCCGTTCTATGGCGCCTGATTTCAACCATCCTTTAACCGAAATGAGTACCACAAATATTTCCTGGGGGGTGAAAGCTGTCGGTGCATAGGGCTGACAACTTGCCACCTTCATGTACTGACTGTCATGAAATACGGAAGCCTTAACCTCCTGGAACCGCCGGAGCCTGTAATAGGCCTGTACAGGGATTGCTGTACCTTTACAGTCACCATATTTTGTGTAAGTGCATCTTGAAATATCGTTGCCTTAAAATTAATTACGGAGCTCCCAGATTTAGCATATGAAAACTTGAAAATGGTTTATTGATCTACTGATGTTGCTGCCTGTATTGTATGGTCAGTATTTATACCGTCTTTTCTGACACCACTTCCCGTCAACTTTGATTTAGCGGCCTTAGGATCACTTCAGTAATACTGCCGCAACATTTCTTGTTCTGTCAGATTTATAATGTTTGAGAGAGAAAAAAAATGCAGTCCGTCTTCATATGGAGAGAAATTCATCTTTACCGCACCTAATGATGCTGATTTAAATTCAGAGTTTATGTGGCGGTGAATAAGCGGCCTAAGTAATGACTTAGAAAACAAACCTTCCGAACGATATTCGCGTGACAGTAACTGGTATCTTGCACCGTCTACGCAACTGTATTAATGTTAATATTAATTCATTTTCTTATGCTATGCCAACATGTTTCGACCATTTTATAGTCATCCTCAGGTAGACAAATATTATACAAAGGCAGCGCATATATATTAAAATGTATGAAGTTATGTGTAAGTTGATTTATCATCCATAAAAATTCTTTTAACATATATTGTTTTACATATTGGGTTTGTGAGAATTAGTTTTTCAAATTTTTATACGAAAAAATTAAATCATACTAAATACAAAAATGTAAAAAATGTAAAAAGTCTTCCCTAATGATATCCTTTTTACAGGTGAAGTGTGTCGAAAACTTAGGATGTCGACTGTAATATGTTTATTTAAGTTTTCAATGTTCAGATGTTCTAGATAAAGTTATATTTGAGACAAATGCATATTTGTTGTAGGCCTGTAGCCCTAACATTTGCTCGAAACGTCCAATCTTTGTCAGATTACCCGCTACTCTGATTAAGACCGTTCTTAATTTTCCTTACAAAATCGTAATATACGCCAAAATCGGTAACTTTTCAGTCCTTGTCCTGTTGAAAGAATGTTTGAAGATAGGTAAAACAGAGGCAAGTTTTTGTGTTTTCTGCACACCTGATTGATTTGACGTCCTCAGATTATGTAGTAAGTTCCCAAAGTGTGCCATGTCCTAGACGTGGCTAGTAGAGTCAGAGTGATAAATAAATTTGGTATTAAAGTTACAGCAGGATCTGTGAGCGAGTCTCTGTCTGCAGTCGCTGTAAGTCACTGTTCTATAGCTCAGTGTTTTCTTCGGCCACAAAAACACAGTCGATATTCTGTCCCTGTACCTCTCACACACTCAGACGGTTTGGAATAAATAATCGAACTGTAGAACGTTCCTTGTAAAAAAGAGAAGAAATTTTGCTACAAAGTACATAATGCAACTGGACACGCACTGCAAGAGGTTCTTAGCATGTATCACGCACAGGTGACATGGTGTACGGTATGAAAGTATTCTGAAATGTGTTAATTTGTTTTCATTTTGCATTACAGCATGTCTGTCGCATTTAATTTTTCTAAAATAACCTTAAATTCAGATTAAGCTGACAAAAAAAACGCAACAAATTCTATTCCTGTTTGTCTGCGTGATTTCATGTACTTAATATTTCGAGATACTGTTTAAAATAGCCTGCTTTATTATGACATCAGGTTATTAAAGCGCATATATTTACATTTAGCTTTTCTCTATTAAATATCTGAGTGTTAATGCAGTTCAGATATGTCAGTTTCCTCAGAGTGCTGACCTCAGTGACCTTAAAGATTTGAGTTTGGGTCGAATATAATCAGTAATTTCAAATCTAAAACTCGACTACCTAAACTGTAATGTCCACTCTCATGCATACTAATAAATCAGATGTAATCTGAAAATTTTCTACAAACTCTGGCTTATTCCAATTTCGTTAAAATTTTACTCTCCATTTTAATTATGTTACTTCTATAGATTATGACAAATATGTATCTCTTATTTATGATCTCTCTGTGCTCCTCTTGAGCTTCGTTTGTAAAAACTTTGTTGATATAAATAGTCTCACATAATTGGCAAAAAAACTGAGTAGTTTTGGAATTGGATGTGCAGGTAGTTAGGTATGTGAAGGTTGCCGAGTGACTGAACTTTGCTATCGGAAATAAATCAGCATGCATTTCAGATATTTTAAAACTATGGGGTACAGACAACATAACAAATTTCATTATTAATACTTAAAATCTGTAACTGCACTGTGAAATTTCCTTCTCAGAAAACAAAAATTTTTTAGTAGTAAAACCGTACATTTTATTCAAAAGAATTAAAGAAACGCACATTTCGAAACGTATTAAATTTCAGTCTTATTTGTGTTTTCTAGACCGAAGTTTTTATCTGAAAGTTTGTCTCATAAAACAGTCTTGTGAAATTATTTTTCCTGAAGCTTCACACTGAGCCCAATAAACTGCTTTGTAATACCAATTAGAAGGACAGACCTCCTTGTTATTTTGTATTTTGTTGTCGTCAAAATGTCCTTGTTCAATTTTTAAAAATAAAATAATTTAACCTAACATAAAATAAAAATCTTTCAACATCTTACGTTAGGATAAACAGGGACTATAAGTTTAATGTGGCACATTTTCATATTATTCGTCCATGTGGGAAAAAAATGAAATAAAAAGAAAATTGTCGGTTATGTATTGACATAAATCTTTCTGAAATGTCTTCCACTTTCATTACATTGCACACAGAGGTCTCTGATGTGTTATGTAATGCAAACACCGATTTTATTGTTGATAGTCCAATAAAACCTTTTTAATACCTTTATAAAAGGTTTCGTTCAGTCACAATGCACAAACGTTTGTTAAGTGGAAGTTCATATTGTTGCAGTAAATTACTTATGCAACACAACATACCTTCTCCGGTAACGATTTCATGAAGAGAAATTAATTCCAATTGTAAGGCAACCTAACAAATTTTAGTTAAACAGTGAAAAGACGCTGCAAGCTGCTGTCTCTTAAACGTCTTTTCTTTCATCCTCTGATATGAGTAGGCTTCAAAAATGTTAGTACCCCATTTTAATTGAACCTTCAAATTAATTTCTGTGTGGATTTTAATTTCAGCTACTGCTCTTCTGCTAAGACCATGGCTTTTAATTCTTGTTGTTTTCTGGATGGATGATTTTACCTGTTGTAATTGAACAATCTCCAATATTTTGACCTTCTCTAAAGGGTTTGCTTTGGCTGCAGTAAATAATTGTTGTTGATTTTTTAAACCCGATATTGATCACCATAATTTACCTCTTCTATATTTGGCTGTAAACACTTCATATTCTTCTTTGTGTTGCGTTTCATAATTACGTAATTTTAACGTTGGACAAAACCGGCCAACGTTTGAAAATTTAGGTGTTGTGTTTTGTGTTAGTGAATATATTACTCTTGCACATTCTGTCACTGATTTTTCGCTTTATCCAAAGAATGATTCTGTTTACGAACTTAATTTAGGTATTATTTCAAATTTTTCTTGAACGGAAGCGCACGGCCGTGGGCAGTCAGAATATGTGCTCGAATTAGGTTGTTACCATTAAATGGCAAATAATAGCGTACAGCCTTTGGAGGCTTCCGTATCGCTTTATTTAGAATATTCCTAGGAGCAAGTACGCGAATAAATCAATTTCATTAATATTCATAACACCACATTCGGTAGGGCTCCTCTGGACGAGTGATCGGCCCATCGCAGAAACCTCCACCAGACCACATGCAACAAATACAAGAGAAAGGCATTCATACACCGACGCGATTCGAAACCTCAATCCCAAAAAGAAAGGTTTCCTAGACCCAAGCCTTAGACCGCGTGGCCTTTCTATTATTACTCAGGTGTATTAATTTAGGACTAACTCGCCATTTGGCCAGCAGAAAAGCAACGACATCGATCTCAAAGAACTATTACTCGACGAATGAAAATATAATGTTCTGCCATTTTGTATTGGAAGCAACAAGTAGCGTTACATGGAGTTGCACTTTGGCTCCTAGGTCTATTCTGGTCATCACGATTCCGCAGGTACGTTCTGCGCATCTATTCATAAGGAAGGCATTTCAGACAGCGTTCCTAAATCCTGCACTCCCATCGCAAGTAATACCAGAACTCTAAATCTTGGTGACTTACGGCCGTAATAATACACATGTATGTCGCTGAAGCAAAGTTGACATGCTATTTCACATGGGATAATTTCGTAATAAATTAATAAATTTTAAATTGCCATTATTATTATTATTATTATTATTAGTTGTACCCGTACGAATAACTAGCGCGTAGAAACAGTAAAATATTTAATTAACACGCTTCCTAATGCTTCATGAAAAATCATAAACCAGATGTCAACATGAAGTAAAAGCTTCCTAGCACGTGTAAATAAGAAACGAAATGCTGTATCTACGGTCTTGCCTCAAGCGAAGATCAAAGAAAGGTAGCTTCCGTTGGCCTCCACTTGAGGCAGCACAATCAACTTTTATTGCTAGCCTTTTGCGGTAAGATTTTTTTTTCGTAAAAATTAATACAAAAACAGAGATTGCAATCGACGCCGAATCATTAAGATTCTAAAAAAGTCTATTGTGGAAACATCCTGTCGGTTTATCATGATGACGCCAACTTTACCGTGTTAATAACATATATCATTACGCGAGAATAAGTAACAACTTCAAAGCATGAAGACTATTACGCACTGTAACTCTTTCACTTCCTCTGACTCTTCATTGATATTATATTTCGCCTAATTAGGATCTAATTTTAATTCTCCTTACCCAACCCCACATTGTTTGAAATTTTCTTACGTCATCTGATGCCAGCCAACAGGTAGTATAATGCAGAAATTTTCAGCTGTCAGGGGAGAACAGCAGCGCAGTCATTGCAGGGGAGTGCCACTGGCAAACTAATAGTTTTCAGGTAGTCAGGATTTTCTCCGCATTTTATGCAACCCGAAGGTACAGTGTTGTGAATTTTTATTATGCCCAAACTGTGCATTTTCTTACATTCTCTATTTTAACCAACGCACTCTACTAATTAAATTAAGATAAAACATGTCACAAAACACAAGTCATATTAGGTGCCAACTCCTATATGTTTTGGCAACAAGGTGCTATTTTCAAGGCAGTTCACTAACAACAAAGGATCTTAAGCTCAACACGTAGTTCAGGTGCTAGTGGTCCTCACTCTCATTATTTCAACTAAAAGTCTTAAAATGTTAAAATTCTATATTACACAATTTAATAAGGGCAGTCCATATTGCTATAACAGCAACACCATAGAGCGGTGAGCCTCTGCTGTTACAGGGTCGAAGTTGTTTATATTTTGTGTTGTGTATAGAAATATCTCTACCAATAAGGGGTCCATAGGGATCTCGGTCCTTAAAATTATAAATATTCAGTCACTCTGTATATATGTGTATAAAAGTATAATGTGAAATGGTGCATTATATTAAACACTATATACCGCAGTACAATACCGACTGAATCGCACCAACTGTCTCGTGTCTGGTTGTGCGGTGTGTGTGCTTTTCATTGCTATAGAACTCTAATATTTCTGTGTGCAGTATGCCCCATATATTCTTTCAACAACCAGTACAATTCAGTCTTCATTTTCACTTCGTAGATTCTTAAGATCGTACAGCCTACACCAAAGTTTTCAAGGCGTATCTTACAAGAACAAAGTAGGCGTTTATAATTACTTCGATCCGCGGCACATGGCGCTTCCAATTCATCATCCTTTATTTGATCACATTAGTAATATTTTAACAAACGTGAAACTTACGGAACTTCTCATTACGCAGCTCTCGTTCGGTCCCAGAGTTCTCCTCGACTTCTAGTTTCCACACAGCTTTCAGCTGCCTCCGTATCTGGCGGTAAGAGATCAGGTTGCACAATCATGTACACTTTAGCTAGCAGTTGGTTAGGACACAATACGCCGAATAGAAAGTAAACAAGCATTCTTAGAACTTAAACGAATCTTAATATGCTTGTGAATGAAATTTTGATTTGTTCCTGTCGTTTCCCGAAATTTTAGCTATCTGCGTCTCGAGTTACCGTAGCTGGACTTACAAGTATTATAATAATAATTATTATTATGATTGGAAAGTACCTACTATTAAAATTATCGCCTGTATTTACGCCAAAAAAAACGCTATCAAAGTACGCGATTTAGTGTGTCTTTGGATTTGCATCAAAATCTCAATCCTGTCAGAAAGAAGCATTCATGTTTCGTAAGTTCTTTCTTGAACGCTCGTCCTCAGCTGTGCACCAATCAGTAGTCGCCATTCACTGCCACATGCCTTTAATCGACGGGAATAAACAACTCTGTGGTGGAATGAAAGTGGAGGTATTTTCTGACCGTGTCAGGGTCTCGTGTTTCTGTAGAGACTGCTAATGAAATGGCTGTCGAGGACTTGACATGCAGGCGGACCTACTGTATTAATGCGACGTACTCGCGCTTTATGCGATAAATCTGTCGATGTTGCAGACCTCGGAGGACGCACTGATATGCAAATCTTAATTTACAACATTCTTGTACTCTCATTCCCTCTCAAATTCCGATAACACATTATCAGAAACATTACATCTAAATGCCAGACTTGTTCGTCTGCTTCATTTTTTGGTTTTACTTGCCAACATACATTAAACTCTTGACAGATAAAATCTCAACAAACTTATTCAAATCAATAGTGCCACAGTTATTTGCTCTGCGCCTAAGTTACAGTAAAGTATGTTGTGGAAGTCTAATTGATGTAGAACAGAAAAGGTCGCGTATAGTGAGAGTCTAAAGAACAACGCAAACATTAGGTTTGTCTTTCCAGCCCGAATTAGTGTTAGTGCAAAGAAAAAATAAATTTCATGTAAATTGTGTTTAAATATGCTATTTGATTATTAATTCATGTAAACAGACCCCTTTTAGCCATTTGTTTACAAAATCCAGCATTATTCCATATGGCATCGTTAGGTGAATTTCATGGAAGACAATCACAACAGGTGAGTAGTTACAAAAAATTTCTCTTTATTTTCCTGAAACAATGTTCCAAACAACTCAGTATTTCCAGACACACATACCAAGGTACAAAAATATTTACTTTCCACTGTTTTATGTGGTATGCCACAAAGCAATTTTTATCTTTAGTGAGAGGGAAAGCTTTCTCACAATTCACGCATTTTACCCTTGAATAGGCTTTAATACAAAGTCTGCACCTTTGCTTTATCTCAGTGTGCGCTGGCCAGTGCCCAACACAATCACACCTCACATCATCCACCATTTTTGCTGAATTTCGTACTCTCTTCTTATTCACAAGTGCAAGTGTAGGGCTATCCCTTACCGACCGGCCCATTTTCCTCGTAGTTGTTTTACCTGCCCTGCGAACAGCACGTGCTATTTCTGACCATAAGACAACAAGATACGCAGGCTTATTGTCATACCATTTGAAGGCCTTTACATTTGTTCCTGCCTCATTCCTGTTGTCATTCGCTCCTCGCCCCAACTTCTTCAATCCATCTGTTTTCAGGCTGCAACCAGGAAGTCTTAACACTCTTACAGTTCCCAATGCAAAAGTCCAAAATCTTTGAGGCTGAAAGATGTGAACCAGCTGTCCATGAACACTTCATAATTTTGCCCCTTAGGGAGACCATCAACAAGCCACAACACTGTCTCCACTTATGCCTAGAGGGGAAGCATTTTTTACAGTTCGCTTCCCCATATGCACTTCAAAGTCATACACTATTCCACTGGAACCAGTGCGAGCTAATACTTTCATTCCTTATTTGTGGGGTTTGTTCGTGACGTATTGTTTTAGTGAACTCCGACCCCTGAATGGAATAATGAGCTCATCAACAGAATTGTACTCTTCCACTCCTATTTCTTGAAAACTTGGTTGTGTACTGTCCACAAATGGCCTCACTTTGAACAACGTTTCATATTTTGGGTGATCACGAGCCTTCATCGTGCTGTTATCGTTCATGTGAAAATAGTTTCTTATGGTGTCAAACCAATTTCTGGACATAACATCCGCAGTTGGTTCTAATCTTGTCGTGTCAGCCCAGTACATTCTACAGCTAGGCATGTTTACTATTCCTGCCATAATGCGGATACCTAGAAATTGTTCCATTTCATTTTCATTTGTGTTCAGTGTCCTTCCTGTTTTCTGTACACAATACAGATTGGACTGCTGGACATAGTTTTCAAGTACTTTTTCTCTACACGTTTGTTTGACGTATTAGAAAGGTGTAATTTCTTCATCTGGGGGATCAGAAAAGCTTGTGTTACATACTACATCCACTTCCTCAATATCTTTCATACGCCAGCGAAAGTTACATCTTGATTCACTGTGTAATGTCGCCGGGACAACTCGTACTTCTGCATCCCCACTAAGAGACATTTGCAAGCGCAAAGTCAAGGGCGTAACGTCCAAATCCTCTTCTTACCCCACCCGCACTTCGATCATTTCCGGGTCCAGTCCTGGAGCCACGGGACTTGTGGGGACTGCATGTTCATTTCTATTACTGACAAGGTCCAACTCATCATCTAACATATCCAAATCAACGTCAGATACATTCCCTTCCAACAGAATCAACAATTATGCATCTGTCAGTGTATTCCGCTTAGGTTTCATCTAAAAGCCAGGAAATCGTTTGCTATAAATACAATATAAGTAATTATAATAAAAAATTATCCAATTAAAAATAAAAATGATTCAGTATTAATTAAAAAAAATTGAAAGTCAAAATTTTGTTTACGAATATAATGTATAATGTAAAGTTACGTACTGTCCTTCAAGTGATGCCCGATGGTGCCGTAAAGTTACGTACTGTCCTTCAAGTGATGCCCGATGATGCCGTAAAGTTACGTACTGTCCTTCAAGTGATGCCCGATGGT
>Ga0123352_10009725_pt1 | contig 15063 bp, 11 predicted proteins | sample TergutLab28metaG_FD_89700 | JGI IMG/M metagenome (GOLD analysis project Ga0123352, IMG submission 89700) | Labiotermes labralis P1 segment gut microbial communities from Petit-Saut dam, French Guiana - Lab288 P1 | ecosystem: Host-associated > Arthropoda: Insects > Digestive system > Gut ... | reverse complement strand
TATATATATATATATATATATCTTTGCTCATAATGTTACTTGTTTGAACTAGTTTCTGATTGCGCAAAATTGTACTGATTGCCACCTCTGTGTTTTAACGACGGCCCGGTGCAGCCAGTCGGCTTAACACCATGTGGATTTGAGTGCAGATGTTATGATGTCTGTCATGGAGAAAACCACCAAAAATCAAAGAAATATGTAACCAGACAAGTGTGTTGTGCTTGCCGTGTTGCAGTGTGGTTATAGCAAAATAAGAAAAACATTAGATGAACTGAATAAGAATAATGCCTTAGGCATCAAAGTCAAAACTTTAATGGGGAGTAAGGCTTAGATCCAGAGATTTAAGAAGCATGCAAAACAGCATTAATAAAAAAAGATAGCTCTTTTCAAAAAAAAAAAAATATTAAAATTTTGGTAAGAAAAAGTTATATACAAATGCATGTCTTTGCTCTATGCTGTTGTTAATTTGATTTCAGTACTGAAGTACACCTCATGATGGGAAGGAATTATCACTGAAACATAAGTTGACAGTACAAATTATATCAGTGCATTTTAATTGTTATAGGAGAAGTTCTTTCATTTAGTGCATTATCACTTAGTGTTCTTCCCCCCCCCCCCCCCCCACCCCCCCACACCACACCACCATAGTATCGAGCTGTGTTTTGTTTTGTGTGGTTTTCCTTGGTGTGTCTCCCCCCCCCCCCCTAGAATCTATTAAGGGCACCGATTGAGGGATGTCTGTATTTGGAAGTTACACTTACAAATCAAAATTATGCAAGAAACATTAAGGACTGACAAACTGGAGGGCATGCCTACTGCAGTTTTGTCCAGAATCTTTTGTTTTCTCATTAGGCATCAAAGAACATAAAGATTAAAATGCTTTTTTTATATATGGGTTTGAAATGTTGTCTCTTGTATTACAGGAAAAACGCAGGTTGGAGGTGTTCAAGAATAGGGTGCTGAGGAATATTTGGGCATAAGAGGGAGGAAGTAACAGGAGAGAGGAGAAAATTGCATAATTAGGAACTTCATGATCTGTAGTCCTCATCAAATATTATTTGGGTGATCAGATTAAGAAAGATAAGGTGCAAAGGTCATGTGGGACATACGTGTTTTTGTGGGGAAAACTGAAGGAAGCAGTATGCTTGGAAAACATAGATATAGATGGGAGACTAATATTAAAATCCTTCTTAAAGGTGTAGGATTGGAAGTTGTGGACTGGATTGATCTGGTTCAGGATAAGGCAAGTTGTAGACTTTTGTGAAGCAGTAACCAAACTTCAGGTTCCATATAATGCACAGAATTTCATGCCAAGATGAAAAGCTATTAGCATCTGAACCAGGGATCTCTTCCATGGAGTTAATTAGGTATTGGTTATGACACTTTTTTCAGGGTGTCCTGTGGAACACTGAATGATTCATTTTCCTGTATAGGTTTTAAAGTAAGGCTGCAATATGTAACTTATTGCATACTCTGTGATATATTACAGAGAAACCGACTTGATATTTGTTGATGAAATTGTTTCCATGTTCGGCAAAGTGCAGTCAATGTCAGTATGTCATGTTGTTGCATATTACTCTTAGTTGTAATCTATTGTTTGCAGCCTGTGGGGTGTGACATGATGTTAGGATCTTCAGCCAGAGAAGATAAGTGCAGGGAGTGTGGTGGAGATGGCAGCAGTTGTAACACTATTCAAGGGCTACTGGAAATGGATGATGATCTTCAAGTTGGTGAGAGTCTTGCAAACTGCCACTAGGGTAGCCACTGTCAAATTACATAACATAACCTTACATAATTTGTATCTTTACCAGAAAATAGAAGCCTACAGAGTAAGATGCTATATGGCTGTCAGGCTGCAATGCAGCTTACAAAATGATCAAATTACAGGTTGATTTTTGTGTGTAAAATTGTATAATACTGCACCAGTTGCTGGTGAAATTGCAAGTTGTGTGTTTAGTACAGTTATTAAGATTTTGCAGTGTTTAGTTTTGTAATCCCTCATGGGTTCCCAAAAAGCGTGGTTCATGTTGGAAGGTCTCAGATAAACAGAGGTGGAGGATTTTATTGTAAATATCAATATACATAAACTGTAGTGGCTTGAGGATAGGGTGATCTGTAATATAGCAGCACCACCCCCTCTTCAAAATCCATGGGAAAGGAATATTTTATTGTGACATGTTAATGAAAGACAATATAAGGTGACCATGAATTTTACTGCCAAAATATTAATTAAGAACACTTCGTATAATTGAGGCAGTATGATGTGTGTGTATCTCTTTATTGATTAATTTATTTCAGTTTAATTAAATTAAACAGTTATTTCTTGTTAACTCTTTTTCCAAATTTAATAAAGAACGCAGTTTCATATTTATGACCATATAATATGTGTGTTTATCTGTATATTGATGTATTAATGTGCCAGTTTCATTACAATAAAAAAATTATTTATTTTTAAACTACCTTTTCAAATATTAGGTCTTGTGAATGTGCTTGCACATCGACTGTGTATGGAACCAACTGATAATGAAAATAACTCATAACAAGCTTGCAATATCACAGAATTAACATCTGAACTTTTGCTTTTGTTAAGTTCTTTATTACCAATTTCTGAAGAACTTTAAAAGATCAATCATGTAAGTCAACAGGGGTATGTAGATTATATACATGCATGTTACAAAAGGACAGGCTATTTTATATTGTACATAACTTTTACTTAAAATAATGATACTACTACAAGAGTAAAATGTAAATCATTTACTGAAAAATAAGAGTTGTGGTATGAGTTACAAGGATTTGCACTGTCTTCCTGAAAGCAGTACCAATACTTTCTTTGACTGTGCATATTTTACTCTGCCTGTCTGGCTGTGTATGACAATCAGGCCTGACTCCTAGGAAGGCCTCACAAAATATAACCACAAGTATGAATGTCAAGGCAGTATGTTTGTGAAAACCACCCAACTTATATCAACTAGGGCAGTAATTAGAAATTCCTAGATCATAGAATGGAATGCTGTTATAATGCAGTGCATGGTTTTTGGCTGTGGAGGAGGTAATGGGGCTGCCAGACAGGCCCGCTGGGTGTGGTGAAGTGGCAAGTAGTGGGTGTTCATTTGCTTGGAACTTCATTCAGATAAGGTCAATTGTATTTACGGGGGCAGAGAGAAGACACTACACCAACATGATGCTGTCAGTGCATTAGTGACTCACTTCTAGCCTACCATTTGAAAATCCACTGGCCAAGAACCATGCACTGGACTATAGAATAAAGTTCTCTTCCAGACATACCCCATAACATTGAAAGTTCACATTGTCCTCAAGGAATACCAGGCCCAAAATACTAACAGTGGAAAAAGCATATGAAACTATATCCTAGAGCTTGAGTTTCTTTGTGGAGGTTTCAATTTTCTTTATGCCACATGCAGCTGCTCAGTGTTAACAGTTCCATTGATACAAGAACTGGCCTCGTTTCAGCATTTGCTTCAGTGAAATCAGCCAATGGGTGACAAAATTTTGTCCAGTTGTTTCTCTAATGATACCTCAGTGTTTCTTTGAAGGAATCATCTTTGAATTCTGTCAGAGATTTCAGTGTGTTGCTCCAATACAATGCCACATCGTTAAGAAAGATAAGAAATTGTCTCCTACGGAGTTCTTTGAATTTCTTCCTCAACATACTGAATTTTTTATACAGTTTATTGCAGTCTGGCAACACCTTTTAGATTATCTGACACAGAATCAATTTAATTAAATTTTCATACCAAACACAGTTTCTTGAAGGATCATCAGATGAGTTGAAAGCTTGTTCATAGTTTCCTTGCATTTGCAGGGCCCTTTCAAATGTAAAAAATATTTTTGCAGTAAACACCCCTGCCCTGTACTATGCAATGCCTCCACCCCTCCACACACACACACACACACACACACACACACACACACACACACACACACACACACAAACAAAAGAAGAAGGCCAGCCCTGTCAGTAAAACCCTGTATGATTGTGTGAAAAGGTTCTGGCTAGGTCATTCCAACATATACATACATATTCTTGGTTCATAAGTATTACTAAGAAAGAAAAGAATATGCTGTAGACAATTTAAAATAAGAACATGATTGTATCTGATATTTCAGTACAGACTGAGAATAACAAGTAAGGTGTATCAAAGCATATCAGTGATTGTGGTATATCCTGAGCCCTTTTAATTACATGTATATTTGCTGATTTTATTTGAAGATTTTGCTTGTTTCAGGTTACAATGATATTCTTCTTATTCCTGCTGGTGCTACAAACATACGTGTACGTGAAGTGCAGGCATCAAACAACTACTTAGGTTTGTACCATGACAGAATCTAAGATTACATTATGAAAGAACATTCTTTGCCTGTTAATACAATGCTTTGAAAGTTGTGAAATACCATACTGTGTGTGTGTGTGTGTGTGTGTGTGTGGTTTTTTTTAAATATATATATATTTGTTTCTTATTGCTGCATTGAAAATATCAGTCTCAAGACACTAACATAAACAAGAAGTTGGTATCTATACCATGCTATATTCTGCATTGTAAAGAGTTAGCTTTGTGATATTATGATTTTAGTTCTCATATCAGTTCTTGACATTTTGTCACCCTGAAGAATGTTATCATACTGAGATACTGTACGTCATGTTCCGTAGTTGTATCTGAATTAGCATTCACATTTAACATATCTTATAGGACTGAGTAATTTGGATAAACTGTGCAAGTATTCTACAGTTCTGTTCCCTGTCACTGACCCTATACAGATGTAGACATGAGTAAGTTTTTCCCCTCTTTCCATGGCATTATTTATTTTTGTGTTGTCATCAAAATAACTACCTAATTCTGCAATGGTTTGAGTTACTGCTGTATTCACACACCTCTGAACAAACTGACAGGATTCAGCTTACATCCCAAACCTTTGAATTCAGATTTTTGTAGACTCTGCTGTAATTATCAGAAACCACACACATATATATATTGATGAATTTAAGATGAAATATATGGGTTTTCTCTGTACAACATACTCAGTGACATTCTGTCTGATAATGAATTTTATGTAGAAGTTTGCTGGCAGAATAAAATGCAAGGTAGTACATGAAATGGGTAGAAGCGTAGGCTGAGTATTGTGCCCATAAGCTACACTATCTGGTTCAAGTACAAACAACAATTTATGTACCTGGCAGTGAGTGTAGTAATCTCACAGTTAATGCATTTCTTGGAATTTTCAATTACCTTTACAAGGTTACAGATGCTATTCATATGTTATGAATATTAATGAGAGTTATTCAAATTTTCAAAGTATTTTTTAATGTAAATGCCTTGTGCTGGTTAATTATAACTCTTTTCTGTGCCATTCATACTGCTTCATGGTGCTAGTATAACTGTTGATGTAAACTGAGTCAATTAAAGGAAATTAAAGTAATATCACATACCAGTTTTTCCAAAATCTATTCAAAAATTCCAGACCAGAGTTGCATAATTGAATGTGAACAAATTTGTGAGGAAAGTGGGTCTTAAAATGAATGAAAAGGCTTTAAAACCAAAAATGACTGGATAACTTTAGTGTAGATGTACCATACCAAGTTAGAACAAAACATGTTTAATAGTTTGGGCACTTTTGGTAGTGGATGGAAAGATAAATGCCAACAGCACAAATAGGTATTGCTCTTAAAAACAGTAGTCTTTGTGTGTGTGTGTGTGTTTTTGTGTTTGTGTGCAGGTGTACTGGTGTATGGGTGTGTTAGGGGTGTTTCACATCTTCCATCTAAACCATGCATTAGAAGATTCAGTTATATTAAAAAAAAAAAAATCAGTTTCTTTGAGTAGATGGTTAAGTACTTGCAAGTTTATGATTTATTTAAAATGTTGCTTTTGTTGAAGGTGTCACTGAAACTGAGAAATGTTTGTTGACAGACTATGTAATTTAACTTAATTTATTTGAAGACAAACAGAGTGATGGGTACTCTGTAAATCTATAAAAGGGTTTTGCAGTACTCTGAATTTAGTTTGATGTGCAACTCTTGCAGTTTAATTCATGCTGTTATTGCAAATTTGTAACTTTAGACTGATGATTATTATTATCTGGTGAAAGTTGCAGATCAATATTACAAATCCTTCTTTTACTAAAAACTGCCTGTTAATATTCTAAAAGTGCTGGGTGAGTATTCTTGATATTATTGCTGTAGATGTTACATTACCTTGTTTTGCTTGTTAAAATTGCTCCTGTTCCTAGCAATTAGGAATGTGACTGGTCACTATTACTTGAATGGAAACTGGAGGATTGACTTCCCTCGAAGTCTCAAGTTTGCGGGCACCATTTTCCATTATGAAAGGAAACCACATGGCTTCTTTGCACCTGAGAGTGTGTCAGCCCTAGGACCAACCACTGAACCCATCTATATTGTTGTAAGTCTCATGTTGGCCTTATTTCCTCTGAAAAGTGACTTTATATTGAGAACTGTCACATTAAACATAAAATTTAAGAATAAACTCTACCATTTTGGTAATTAGAAAGTCTTAGTGAAACATTAAAAATTTGACATATTGAACACTGACCCCATTGAATTCCCTATTTCTTAAATACAAATTTCTTTCAATTTCATTTTAGTAGGACACTGTATTTTGAGATATTAGTGTGGTTGAAGACGTTCATTTAATTTTCCTGGACTCTACTGTGTTGATGCAGCAGAAATTTAACATTTGTGTGAACCAGATGGTTGTTTTGTTGTATTTCAGTCCACCAGGTTATTTTTGGCTGAGTTATGTTAATGTGAAGGAGAATGTGGGGCCATACTCATTCTGATTGTACTCTCACGTTTTATCGAAGAGGTGTCAGATGAAGTCTTGCTAAATTGTGTAAAGATGGATGAGACGAGCGATAACCAGATGAAGAATCTGTAGGCTTTTTAATTGATATATGTAGATATTGGTGGGGGTTATCAAATTTTTAAAAAATCTAAGCATGACCTCAGAATTCTAGATGCAGAAGGCTAACATAAGCATGTGTCAGAATGAGGACACAAAAATATGAAGTGGCATCCTAACAAATTTAGTTGTTCAGAGCACCTGGCACCCAGGATCTGTGCAGCCCTGGGTTTTAGGTTTTTTCTAAGTGAGAGATTTTCTGTCAGGTGCATTTGGTTATACACATCACATATAATTGATTTTAATCTCAAGTAGATAAAAATTGTATGTAGGCCTATGGTTATATTCACTTTATGTGTGCAGTAGGAAATGTGATTGATTTAGAAACAGTAGAAAATTGAATGATGTGGATGTAGTTGTATGGACAGGATAAGCATAGGTACAAGAAGTCCAGCTTGAAATTAGGGGAAAAATAAAAATTAGTTAAAGTAAGAAAAAGTGTAGTTTGAATCAGAGTAACATGTCTGTGTGAATAATATATTAAATTAAGTAAACAGCTGATCCTAGTGACCATGCAGTCTGAAGCACAAGGTCCGTGGCTGTCTGAATGCTGGAATCACATGTTAAAGTCATGCTGAGGGCATGGATGTTTGTCTCTTGTGTTTGTTGTGTGTTGTGTAGGTAGTGGCCTCTATAACAGCATGTTCACTCATTCAGGGCATCCTTCCAGTTTGTATGTCTAATTGTGTGTGATGTAGAGAACTCAAAACAAGGCACCCTAGGCCTGCTTCAGGCTGTGGTGTCACAGAAAAAAAAATGGTTTTTATGATCAGTTTTAATATTACGGTGTAATTTAAGTCTGAAAAGGTTGAAGTTGTTTGGGCATTAAAGAAACATTATACTTTTCATAACAGAGAACAAAGAGAAATGGCTACTGGAACACTTTCAGGTTAACCTTTGGCTAACATGGAAAGTTCACCACAGGAGAAAGAAGTCAAATTTAGTATTTATAGGGAGGAGACTGTACTGCAAATATCACATCATTGACCCTCTGCATGTTGTAAAACTTTAACATAGTTCTTTTTGAATCAGTATTTAAAATTTCAATGGTTTTTTATTTACGTAAGTCCAGTGCAGTAAAAAAAAAGCCTCTCATGCCATCATCATATACAGCAGGATAATATACTGGAAGTAGACTGAGAGCAATGTAAATGAATGGCAAATTTCAGCATATATAACAGAATAGAATGAAATGGGAACTGCAATGGCCCATGCACTCCTGACTGCTATCAATCATTTGTGCACCCATTAACTAATGAAACATGACAGAAACAACACACATGTGAGTCTTAGGGTACAAAATGTATGTAGCACAGGTTTAAAAATTCAGGTCATTGTAAAAACTACTGTAACCAGCACCTGATTATCATCAAGGGTGTGTTAAAATAACTAAGAAATCATTTAATTTCACTACTCAGTCCACCAGCAGCACTCAGTATAAATTCCAAGAGTTTGACCATTAATTATTTGTGTACCTTTTATGTGGTTTCTTTTTTATGGCATGTTCCATGATTCTGGAATTTTAAGCTAAATTATGAGAAGGTGTCTTTTTCACAGAACGGCTTTCATGTGCCCACAATTACTTGATACACCAAGCGCAATAAAAATAATTTGCATGTGCTTTTCCTTACTCAGTGACATTGTAAGATGGTTTATACCCACAAGAAAAATAAAAACCAGTAATAATTTGTTTGCTGTGTAACTCTGGACTAATGACATCCTGTATATACACCACTTACATATAAATTGTGATGAAAAGATAATAGAAAGTGCAGCAGGGAAACAGGACAGGATAACAAGTGATAAATTAAATGGTTAGGTCTGTCCTGGAGGTTGCTAGGTGCACAAAGGTAAACTTAGGTGTAATGTTCTAATGTCTGGCAAATTACAGTATCCAGCAACTCTTTTGTCTGTGAGGTGATGTGTATCAAAATTTCTACTTATGTCTGGGCCCTGCCATGACATCCACTAGTATTTGAAGAGAAGAACTTGTGCCAACTTAAATGAAGTAAAGTGATGAGATTTAAACAAAATTAACCTAATCTAACATAACATTATCAGCAACGTGTTGTACCATTTCCTCTGTTGCTGAATGTGGAAGTAGCACTTGTATCAGGTCATGAATCTCCTTGATGTATTAGAGTTTCACATCCCTATGTAGTGTCTTGGTTATTTGGATCATAAAACGGACATTGTGCAAGACTCAAACCATAAATTATAGTTTCACTTAACCCCATTGACTTACCCATGGGTTACAGAGATGGAATTCCAAATTTAGCACTGAAACATCTGGTTGTATCTCAGATGGAACTGCAGATGTCTGATTAATTGTGTATAACTACAAAATGGTTTGACCCACTGGCCAGAAATGGCATGTGATCAGATTTAGCTGTCAGGTGTTAATATGAGCTAGTCTTGAGGAAAGTGCAGAAGTTTGCACAGCTGTCAAGTGCTAATATTCAACAAGCATGCAAGTGGTATAGTTCGCAAAAATAAGTAAAAGAGCTTAAAAGTTAAGTGGTTGAATTAAGGTGGACAAACACTATACTAGTTCTTTATTTCTTGCTCAGCTGCTGTATCAGGAGACTAATCCAGGAGTACAGTATGAATACAGTATTCCGAAGGGAGTGTCCCATCCAACTGATGCTGACAGCTATTCTTGGATAGCAGAAGATTTTTCAGAATGCAGTGCCACATGTGGAGGAGGTATAAGATCTGTTTATGCAGTAGAGTCTCAGTGTTCTTGAACTTTCATATTTGGCATTTTGATGTTGTATGGTCATTAATTTTATTACAATTTTTTATGTATGTCATGACTTGTTCCAATGAATAGGGATGATACCAAATGGTTGGTTTCCACCACTCTCCTGCTATTGCACAAACCACTCTCAGCAAAGTCAAGCTGTGTCCTTCATTTACTGAGTTCGATTGCTTTCATGCTGTATGGAATGAGACTTCCCTTCAATCATTTAATGCACTCAATTCCTCCATAAATTGTTTGTATTTTGTTAAAATAAATTTTAATTGTCTCTATGCCCTTTGAGTTTGATATTTTTATTGCTGGTATTTCATGAGTTTTTGGAACCATATATGCATTTTGCTTTGAATATGGATTTTGGCTTTTATGACAGTTTCATTTTTTTCCAGTGAATCATGAATATCAAGACTATATCTTATACTTTAACTAATGTGCTTTTTAAGTCAGTGTTATTATATTCATATACTAGAAATGACACATAACTTCTAGAAAACTGTAGTGCCCTTAGAAGATTTTAATTTTATGGCAGTATACACACCATAAATTAGTTGGGATCCAGTATTTGTTATTGTTAAGACATTTATCTGAATAGAAGAGAATACTTTCATTAATCCTTAAGTATTCAAAACCTTGGCACATTTAAAGTGTGATGGAATGAATGTTCAATATTTGTAACCACCTTACAGAGACAGATCTATAACAAAACAAATCATATTCTTATACATTCAAAATTTCATTTATCTCTTTTCCATGTAAGAAGTTTGCTCAAAATTTTAGAGTTGTATATTTGACTGTTCTGGAAGTAGATTTACTTTCCGATATCATAATCGAGTTTGTAATATAATGGACATTTATTTATGCATGCGCTTTAAAATGTTACATATACATAGCTGGTGCATACTTAATGCTTGCATCATTTTGGACCCTGTGATTCAAAGATTGTCGAAGAATAAAAGACCAACTTGATGTCACTTGTTATTTTATTTCACTTCTTATGTGCTCAACATGTTTTGGACATTAATATATCCACCATCAAGATCTTGCAACTATTCTGTTGAATTACCACATTGGTTGTATGTTCTTGGTTTGATGTGTTTTGGAATTTTGGTGTGGTTGGGTTGGAGTGGTATCCGTGTTGCAGGCTTCAGCCTGAAACTGACAAAATAATTCATTCTTTGAAATGTAAAGATTCCTATGGCTATGATGAAATATCATCAAGAATTTTAAAAATTAGTGCTCCTTATGTCTTGTCTCTGTTAATGTACATATTTAATAAAATTCTATCAACAGGTATATTTCCTGAGAGATTAATGTTTATGGAAGTGAGACCCTTACTTAAAAAGGGAGATATAACTGAATTTTCTAATTACAGACCTATTTCTCTCTTACCTTCATTTTCTAAAATCATTGAAAAAATGATTTCTAAAAGATTGTATAGTTACTTAAATGATAATAATATACCGGTCGATGATCATTATGGTTTCAGAAAGAAAGTATCTACCGAAACAGCCACACACACACTTCTAAACAATGTATTGTCATTATTCGATGGAAGGAATCTTGTTGGTGGTTTATTCTGCAAATTACAAAAAGCGTTTGACTGCGTTAACCATGAAATACTTTTGGTTAAAATGAAGTTTTATGGGATCTCTGGCATAGCTAACCAATTAATGAGTTCATACTTAGAAAACTGATATCAGAGAATATCAATGAAAGATAATAAACCTAATAAATTATCTTCTAAATTGGTATGTGTGAAACATGGTGTTCCACAGGGTTCGGTATTGGGTCCATTACTTTTTCTTATATATATAAATGATCTTTCTTTAAGTATAAACAAATTAACTAACCTGACAATATTTGCTGATGATACGAGCATTATTATATCAAACACTAATCCAGAGGAAGTTAAGAATGATATTAATTAAGTAATGACCGAAATAACTAACTGGTTTCAGAGTAATCTTTTAACAATGAACTGTAATAAAACACACTTCATGCAATTCTTGACTATAAAACAAAAAGAAAGAAAAATTCAAATAATTGCTCCCAATGCAATAAAGACTAATATTCTCACCTTGGTTTCACTATATATAATGGAAGTTATACGTTATATAAGAAAACACCACCAGTTTGTAGAGCTAAATTCAAATATCCATGCTCATAATACACGAAGAAAGATGGGTATCCACATCCAATCATACAATACTGATTTATATACGAGAAGTGTAATAAATATGGGGACTAAATTATATAACAAACTTCCTGGTTACATAAAGAAATAGATAGTTATAAGACCTTTAAGAAGGAATTGAAATCACTTCTTCTTCTGCATTCCTTTTACTCAGTGGAAGAATTTGTAGCTTTGTAACTATATAACTTCATTAGCTATGTATCTAATTTAAGCTTTATTACATTATATATAAGCGTTTCTGAAATCATTTGTAGAATAATATGTTCATTGCTATTGGGCTTATCTCACTTCTTGTATACCACTTTGTCTCAAAAGTAAGTGTACTGATTTTTTATTTAAATGTTTATTGGACTCACCTGAAATTACAAGTTATCTCCTTCAAAGTATGATCCTTGGGAAGTTACACAATGTGTCCAACGTTTTTTCCACTCATCATAGCAGTGCCGGAAGTCATTTTCTGTATGTGTGTGTAGCTCATCGGTTACAACTTTTGTATGTTTTCCATCGTCCCGAAATGATGACCCTTCAACTTCAATTTCAACTTGGAGAAGAGTTAGAAATCGCACGGAGCTAGATGTGGGCTGTAGGGAGGATGTGGAACTACGGGAATGTTTTTCTTCGCCAGAAATTCTCGAATTGAAAGCGCAGTGTGAGCTGGTGTGTTATCGTGGTGCAACACCCAGTCGTCTGCAATGTTCGTTCGGACTCGCTGGACCCGTTTTCGAAGTCATTCCAAGACATCTTTGTAGAAGGCATGATTAACTGTCCATCCTGGAGGTACACATTCTTTGTGCACAATGCCATGGCTGTCGAAAAAAACAATAATCATTGTTTTCACCCAGGATCTGCTCATGAGTGCTTTCTTCGAATGAGGAGAACTTTTCGTGTGCCATTCCGCACTTTGCTGTTTGGTCTCGGGATTGTAGTTGAACAACAATGATTCATCTCCTGTTATTAGTTTATCCAAATATTTGGCTAAATTTCGAGTCATCCCAGCAAATCCTGACAAATTTCCAACCAGTTTGTTTTTTGCTCCACAGACAAATTTTTGGGCACTAGTCTTGCACAAATTTTTCGCATGTGCAAACGGTCTGTTAGAATTCTATGAACTGCACTTTTATCCAAGCCCGTTTCTTCTGCAATCATCCTGACACTCAATCGGCATTCTTTCGCCATCACAGCTCGCACCACTTCCACATTTTGATAATTTGTTGACGAGATTGGTCTTCCAGCACGAGGGTCATCTTCAACATTTTCTTGGCCCTCTTTGAAAGCTTTGTGCCACTTAAAAACCATAGTTCTCGATCAAGTGGCATCTCCATAAGCTTTGGTTAAAGAAACAAATGTCTCTGTGGCAGATTTGTTGAGTTTCACACAAAATTTGATAGCGTAGCATTGTTCGATATTTTCCTGCATCACAAACGTAACGAGGTGCTAAAACACGACCGTACACAAACAGCAGCAGCGCACGACCGACTCAACCAATCCAGTTGAGACAAGTATGAACATGCAGCCAAGGTCACTACCAACGCACCTGTATACATCAACGAGGTGCTACGCTGCCAATTTTTACATACGAAAATCAGTACACTTACTTTTGAGACATAGTGGTATTACTAGAAATTGACAAGTCCACAATCATATGTATGTTATCTTGGACTAATAAACTAAAATAACCTAAACTAAAACTAAACAATAGCACTAAATTTTTAGGTTTGATCATTGATGATGCATTGTCGTGGAATGATCACATTGCTACATTAACATCAAAATTGAATAAGGCTTCTTATGCTACTAGGGCGATAAAACCATTTATGTCTGTGGATAATTAATAATATTTATTAACTGCAGTTGGGTTATCACCTGGTGGCAGTGGTTATTTTACATGCATACAAAATATGAAATTGGTTACTACTAAATTTATGTTGGGAGGGCTACATGAGAAGCATGTAGTGGCAAATTGGAATCTTGGGAACCATCTTAGCATTTACTTTTGGTCACAAGGAAACCAAGAAAAACCTGTATCGAGATGACCAGTTGCAGGGCCTCCGAATACTGACTTCTAGCCAGCAGTCTGGCATCTAAAGTAAAAAAACAGCAATGCACACACAGTACAACAAATACACATAAGATGACAACAGTACACACAAGACAACTACAAAAATACACACGGCCAACCAACAACAATTAAATGCAAGACAACTTAAAACTAGCAACAATACACACGAGACAAATTAGAATACATGTACAAAAGGTGAAAACACCCAAATAAGAGAGTACTGCGTATAGTTTCACCACAGTCTTTCACTTCTCATCACTTACTACTCCTGTAAACCTTTTCATAAAGACTCATCCCCCCTCCCCCCATACTGCACTTCACTTCGCCTCATTCCACTTCACTTTATTTCACTTTGCTACACTCCATATTAGATGACTTTTCACTTCACTTTAGAATTTTCACTTCACTAGACTTTGCTTCTCTACACTTTTTGATGATTTCCAGCACACTTTACTTCCTTTTAATTCAACTCAATTGTCACCTTTCCTTACCCTCTTTTTAAAAGTGATTGGTTTGCAGGGAAGAGTTCCTAACACTTCTGCCGGTAACTGGTTCCAGTGTTGGATGGTCCTATTTACAAAAGAACATTTCGCTATATCCATCCTTTGCCTCCTACTCCTAATTTTCCTTTCATGATCTGCCCTGCTCAGATAGTGTGGCCGTTGTAATCTGTCACCAATAGCCTTCCACGTGCGTTCCCCATAGTATGCTTTGAAGAGGGGACATGTGTGATAACTTTCTACGCGATGCCAAAGTTTCCCAGTTCAAACTGTTCATATGATGTGCAAATTTGAGAATGATCTGGTTTTCTTATCTACATTCAGTCATGTCATATGGTATTGTTTTTTGGGGTAATTCACATTATAGTAACGAAATTTTTAAAATTCAAAAAGAATAATAAGAATCATTACAAATACTGGTAGTCATCTTATGCGTATTGGACCGTGCATCATCTTGATATTTGAATAAAGGTTGACCAACTAGATGACATTTGCTTTATTATCTACTGCTCAACATGTTTCAGATGTTAATACGTCCATCTTCAGGAGCTTGCGACTACTTGTTGCGTTGTGTAGGCTGACTTGAGGCGTGCTGGTGTTATGTAGCGGGATTG
>Ga0123352_10009724_pt1 | contig 15064 bp, 8 predicted proteins | sample TergutLab28metaG_FD_89700 | JGI IMG/M metagenome (GOLD analysis project Ga0123352, IMG submission 89700) | Labiotermes labralis P1 segment gut microbial communities from Petit-Saut dam, French Guiana - Lab288 P1 | ecosystem: Host-associated > Arthropoda: Insects > Digestive system > Gut ... | reverse complement strand
TTACTTATCTACTTACTTACTCCATGGTGCAGAGTCCTTCTTGAGAAGGTAACTGGTTTGCAGCTAGTCAAGAAATTCTCCGCATTTCACGGAACCCGAAGATTCATTACCGCACTCACAAGCGTCCGCCACCTGTCTATATTCTAGGCCAGCCCAACCCAGTCCATATACCTACATCCCACCTCCTGGGGATCCATCCTAATATTATCCACCCATCTACGCCTAGGTCTCCCCAGTGGTCCCTTTCCCTCCGGTTTCCCCACCAAGACCCTATACACCCCCCTCTCCTCACCCATACGCGCCACATACCCAGCCCATCTTATTCTTCTCGATTTTATCACCCGCACAATATTGGGTGAGGAGTACAAATCATTTAGCTCTTCGTTATGCAATCTCCTCCATTCCCCCGTTACCTCGTCCCTCCTAGGCCCAAATATTCTCCTCAACACCATGTTCTCAAACATCCTCAGCTTCCTCCTCCCGCTATGTCAACGACCAAGTCTCACACCCATACAAAACAACAGGCAAAATTATAGTTCTATATATCTTGATCTTTAAATGAGGCTTACGTGTCTAATTGTAAAAAAAGTTAAATATGCAAGTATAAAAAAATATTTCAAGTTAAAAGTTTTTACTGTGCATGCCATGAAGGAATATGGGGGACTGGAGGTATACTTCCATTCACTCTTAACCTAGACACAGGCGGAAGTTGAGTGGTAGTTTCACTCTTCCTACACTTTTAACCTTGGGGAAAGCGCCATCGGTACGCACTGTGTATTATTCTATGTACGCCCCATAGCTGATTTGGTGAGAAAACTCTCTTACCCCTGCCGAGAATCAAATCATGATTCTTATGCTGTCCAGACCCTAGCCTAGTCACAATACTAACCTACCGCTCTGGTATCTCCTTTTCAGTCACAAAATATGGAGAAAATAGAAAGACTGTACTAAAAGGTATGTAACAAATTAATGTTGAAGAGTGTAAAAAGACTGGACTCAAGTTCATTACTAGAAAAAAATACTGGAAAAGAGAAGTGAGGGAAAATTCCGCGGATGGTTTCATCATCAAGGAGGAAGTTTATTTGGACTTTGATTACTTAATTTTCACCTCATTCAAGCTTTTACTAACAGTAACAAAAATGCACCAGTATCAAACTACAATAATACTGTGTGCAGGATACCCGTATAATACAATTTTGTAATACTCCTTCATATGTACGATGTCATGTACAAAAGAAATATCCTGGGAAGAATTTGCAGAATGAACTCATCCATCCATCCATCCATCCATCCATCCGTCTATCCAAGTATCTATCTACCCATATAATATTTCGCCTTTTTCAGGTTCCCCTTCTGGTTTGACTACCTTTTTCTACTGTGTTCACTACTCTATAAAACGGAAAATTCGCATAACAATAGTAAACACTGAAGGAAAATGTCCGAGAACTAAAACAATGAACAATACGCATGAAGTAAATTGAATATTAAACACTACTGTAAAATGAAAAATAGTTTTACCATTTTAAACTTCAACTACATTTTTTGAGCAGGGTCAGCAAAATATATCAGTACTCCCTGACGATGGCTCTTTGAGGGCCGAAACGTGTACGAATATAATAGTGTGAATAAAGTGGCATTAACACAAATATAATGTATACGTAGGATTTTTACGGAAAATAGTGTCACCAGTGCGCAGATATGGAGAAGAAAAAAGTTACACTACCTAATTTTACTCGTAGCTACACTAGCATACAAAGCGACTAACACCTAAGTCAACAGTAAAGCAGTCCCTTTACGGGCCTGGACAGGCCCAGAGGGAAATTAAGGCTCCCAGATTTCGTGACAACGGCACAGGATGGTGGTAAGGATGTCAGCCTTACGCACCGGCCACCTTTACCCCCAGGAAATTCTCCTGGTACTCATTTCTGTTACAGGCTGAGTCAACCTCAGGGCCATAGTGCGATCGGAAGGATTTTATGTCAATAAAAAATCCACTGACACCAGCTGAGATCGAACCAGCGACTTTCTGATTTGTAGCACAGCACCTTAACCACTGTGCTACCGCGGACCCCCCAGTCAACAGTAAAACAACATGTAATTTTGTTGTCACGAAAAAAATATATTACTTATGTGTAGCTGTTAGTTTGTAAGTTAAATGATATCATCAATCAACAGCCTTTCTTATAAAATAAAATAATTCGTAAAAACTCTAAATATGGAGGCCTAAATATAAACAAACTGGATGTAAATACACATTTTAAATAAACTGCAACGATGAAAACGTCAAATCTAGATCTGCTATCACTATGTGTTATTTTAAACGAAAGAGTCGCATGGTTACCACTCCAATTGTAAAATTAGAGACCACAAAGCTGCGAGACACAGATGAGTACCCTCAATCGCTAACAAATATACTATGAATCTGAAGGCTGTCATTTGCGTCCGTGTTCTGAAGACACGCCAGAATGGGAGTGAATCGCATGCGTGTTAAAAGTGACGAGCACGAGCAGTATACAGCCTTCCGATTGTTCCAGAAATTGTTGGTGGATACGAACGCCTATCATGTTACGTTTACTGTTAATCTGATTAAATATAAATGCAGCCAAAACGAAAATTAGCACAGATATCATAAAAGGTCTTAAAACTCCAAAACGTCATACATACGTCATTTCTCATTCACATGTCAATGAGTGGCAGCCGTTAAAGGGCGCCGTGAATGTCGGCAACACTTCTAACAGAAGACAGCGTTAAGTTGCAAGGGTTAAGATTCATTATGCTGGAAGTCACACAGTGACACGTTTTTATAGCGCCGAAGGACCCACATTAAATGCAACGTGAACGAAGCATAAGGCATAGGAACTAAAATGTAACTCAAAATATTTCATGTACAAATGTACTTTTTTCTTTTTTTAAATTCCTACGACTGTCTTCAAGATACTGAAATGTACAGCGTGTCTCACTCGCTACCGAAACCGGCAAGGACTTTCCAAAATATGGCGCGCCGGGTTGAATCCTGTCTGGACGCAAACGGTGGCCACTTCCAGCAGATGTTATGATGTCACATTTCTTACACAATGAGGTAAGTCCGCTTCAAACTTCGTTGCAATATCCTCATTAGTGGTAAAATTATAAAAGAAATGCCGGGTTCGGTAGCGAGTGGGACACACTGTACAATTTGTAGCTCTTACTTACAAACTCTCCTCACTCGAATCGGGCCGTATAATGTTATTAGAGTTTCTTCTAAGATAATGAATTCACAATGCACACAGAATATAACATTCAGATGAGAATCTGACCAACCGCAAAGAACAGATATAATGTCAGAAATTGTACAGCAGGCAAATTTTTACACAAACACAACAATGTGGTATATTTACAACATTACTTTAGCACTTGGGTCCAGTACTGTGATGGACATACTTGAAAGAAACAGGGCTCCGAAATCGCATAAAGACAGACCCTTGAAATTAAATACAGCTGTTCAAAAGCAAGGGTGCTGATAAAGCAAATCATTTGCAGGCCTGGAGAGGCCCTGAGGATTCCAGAAAGGTGAGGCTCCTTGATTTCATGACAATCGGCACATGAAGGTAGTAAGGTTGTAAGACCTAGGCACCGGCCGCTTTTACCCCCAGGAAATATTTCTGGTACTCATTTCTTTTAGGTACTTAGTCAACCTCACGGCCACAGTGCGGCCGGAAGGATTCTGTCAATGAAAAAATCCAATGAAGCCATCGGAATCGAACCTCAGATCTTCCGGCTTGTAGCGCAGTGCCTCATTCAACTGGGCCACCGCGTGCCCCGTGTAAAAGCGAAGGCAGAAAATATTTCTGTAACCAAGGTTCTAAGTTCTCACGGCGCTCAAAATTTAGATTACGTTCTTCTCAGTCACGACACCGTACAGTCTGGGCAGTGATGTCTAGAGAGAGAGAGGCGGCTGACCTACTTTCTGTGATCCTGTAAAGTACAAGGTTTTACTCAACAGTGCACTGTATAAAGAGTCAGTCTCAACTCAAAGGAAACTCACTTTATGTCCATTAGGACAGCCAGTTAATGCTGTGTGGCTAAATCTTATGTGAATTTCTGCATCGATAGGAAACACATATATACAGCCTGTGAGAAAAGTAAAGAGCTTCTCAAAGTCAATGGAAGCGGTAGACATATAGTCCTACTTTCTTGTAAATATCGTAAGTAAAAGTGAGAAAATTAACGGAAGGAAGAAGGAAGTGTGTGTGTGTGTGTTTGTGTCTGGCCGGTAAGGTTGGATTCAAAGGGACTTCATTAAGTTTCCTACGAAACTTCCAAACAATTATTTCGAATTTTGAGTCGGATGGAATTCTAAGAATTTTGCGAAGACAGACATAATGGCCACACATCATGGACAACGTTTCTCGATTTTTTAATTTTTTTTAATGTTACTTTTGTATATAAAAAAAAACTTTCAACCCCCATTTGAGATCGCAAGCTGAGTAACGTTCCAAAACTGCTGTCCGTACGTCTTAAGGTACCTGAATCCATAGTTTAAGGGACCATTGTATGTAAATTCAGCAGCATTCCATCAGGAACAGCACGTACGCGCCTACAGGCCACTAGTGCGTATAAGATTCTCGAAGAAAAAAGCAAGGCAAAACATTCACATCAATATTTTGCTCGTTTTCAAATTGCTTCACCGAAGAGCATGTATGTATTCATTAAGGATTCGACTAACTTCTTCATATTATTCAGAAAATTTATTGCGAGGTTCCACAGCTTCAGTGGCGCCCACAACCAGCTCCACCCTAATTGGAATTACTAGTATTGGAAACAAGGTATGAGTGTCCACAAACACACACACACACACACACACACCTCTATTAGAGAAAAAAGCTATGAACAAAATTAATATTAGCCAGCTTTAATTACCTGCTACAATTTATGATTTCTCACCGCCCCGTCCTAACGCTTGGTACAAAAGACAACACATTAAAATAAATCAAAATGTAAGGGGTATCGGTCATAACCTCAATGACAAGTAAAAGTGATTGTGAATTATTTTTCCAGTCCAATGGAAGGAAGCTAACCAAGAAGCTACTCCTATTGACGTTTATAGCCTCTAAACAAAATAACATAAAAATATACGAGTGTTATAATTTATTACCTAAAACATAGTGGCGGGTCACCACTTCGTGTTCCAAATGAAATACCGATGCCGGTGAGTCAGTAAAATGTACTCGCTAAAGAGAGCTCTTTAAGACACATAATGAAAGGTACGTAACAAGCACTGATACCTATGAAAATATGCAGAGTCTCCCTTACGTGCAAAATACCGTCGGAGAAATCGTTGCTGTTTAAAAATTTGTGCATTCAAATTAAAAATGATTCCATCTGAAACGATTCTTAATAACGCCTTAATTGCTTATGGGGGTTAAACTGTAGTTTTCGAAGCAGAAATAAATATCACATTTCTTCACTGTGCGTAGCTCGTGACTTGATATGAATAAAATTATGTAACGGAAACTTCTAATCCTGCACTTCACAGTTCTAGCCGCACAATATCAAAAATCTGATCTCTTGTTAAGACCTAATTGTAGATGGATAAATAAAATACATGGGTCTTAAAAGAACATAGACTGCTCAGTCTAATCGTCTGGCTCAACAAGTTAAACTTCCGCTTTCACAAGAAGGGAATTTCACGATTATCCATAAAAGTGGGAATATCAGTTTCTCAAGAAGTTCACCACCATTTCTACAGAGCTTAATAATCATCGTCGCTGAATCCGCCCGTTCCTCCACTTCACAGAAAGGTTTCTCCTTAATTATTACCGTTCCTGTTACACACGGCGTTCAGTGTATACAAATGCCGGACTTTACTTTACATGCCGGACTGCTGGCTAGAAGTCAGTACTCGGAAGGTCCTGCGACCGGCCATCTCGACACAGGTTTTTCTTGGTTTCCCTGTGTCTATAAGCAATTGCTGAGATGGTTCCCAATATTCCAAGTTGCCACTACATGCTTCTCATGTAGCCCTCCCGACTTAAATCTAGTAGTAACCAATTTCATGTACTGTTTACATGTAAAATAACCACTGCCACCGGGTGACGACCCAATTGCAGTAAATAAATATTATTATAACAGCGTACAATACAGACATTTCGACAGCTGATATCCTCACGGCAGAGACTACAAAGATTACTGTTTGCTGGAATGTGACGCGACGTATTTGGCAGGAATATACCATCGTTTCGGAAGAAACATTTATCTCCATCTTCTGGGTGATGGTGGTAGCAGGTTCCTCAGAAATATTGGTAAATTCCCAACATACTAGACTGCACCATTTACCAGAAGATGATAGTCGTAACGGAAACTGTTTTGGAGAACATCATTGGTCAGAGCATATTTTAAATGAAAATGTACCCCTCCCGAAATAACTAAGAAAAATATGTCTACAGTCCCACATTTGTGTCTCACTTGTAGTTTATAAGCTTGGATTTTTTAATTTTTTTTATTTACATAGCGGCGTGGAATTCGACCCTTATTATGACCATCATTACGTGCAGGTCGAGGCAAGGGTGGCAGGTGGGAATTCTACATTATATAAAAATAAAAGGTAACAACTTCGGATGCTAGGAGTTACTAAACCGTACTAAGAATGACTAACTGTACTTAAAAAGTAAATGGAATCCCGTGGTGCTAATTGGGTTTCGGAAGTTAATGAGTCTGAAATTTATCACATTGTATCTCAGCCAAGGCATAACTCTCTCCCTCACTAGGGAGAGAGTTATGCCTTGAAGCCACGTGTGGATATCTCATTTATATAATTTTGTTTCTTATTTAAGTATGTGTTTCTTTTTGCCGTTTTAAGATATGGCTGCAAATTGTAATTATTCCTACGTAAATGCATCTACTAGTAGGACTAGCAATTCACATCTGTGTATCCTCAGATTCGTTCACTGTGGTAATGAGGTTTTGAATACGTGATCATTTACTCATAAGATGATTAAAAAGGGCTTTTACCATGTATGATTAAACACCTAAAATACTAACAATCCTCCAGAGAAGTTCACCCGGGTGGACATTATTGGAACTCTAATAATGACGGCAAATATTTGCGGGGGTTAAAGTAAATTAAGCAGAAGACGCTACTCGTTAGGAAACTTAAAAAACCATTTAATTTGGGTAGTTCTGTGGTACAATGAGGACATAAATTTGTGCATACATGTGCGCGTGCAATTGTATTATGTAATACCCTGTAACCATGTAATGTAGCACATAAGTTCTGGCATCTGTGACGAAGGACTGACTACCTTTCCACCGCCATTAGATTCTGTCGATTTCAGCCCAGCTTTCCTTCTAATCAATTACTTGGTCAAAACTCCGAAACATGTGACATGCTCTAAATAACGTGCCTTAAAATTAAATAACGCAAGATTTTGTGTAGTGGTATTAATGGAGGCAAATCGCAACAACAAAAAATGATACTGATGAAAAATCATTTGAATGCTATCATTAGAACAAAGTTCCAAGTGCATAGGCGTGCTATGTAACAGCACTGCATTCTTTCAGTATCTGGCGGGAAATGAACTGTGGTGTTCGGTAAAAATATTTTGCTTTGCTGCGTTATCTCAAGGTATCAGAATTTAGTGTACGGAGCAGGAAGAAGAGACAGGCAATGTTAGGCTACGGATACGTCACGCCGTAACGAAGCTTTGTTACAAGTGTGCCACGTTTTATTCTACTTATCTAAAACAAGAAGGCTGAGTTTAACTGCCAAATATTCTTGTTTCAACGGCTAAAGGGCGATTATTGACGCCAGACTTACGCCCCCGAAGAATGATATTCCATTAATTAGTACATCCTATCTTCTAAACCATAATAAATACAGTACTATAACCGTGTTAAGTAATAATATTTAGCTTTGTTCGACTCTATGTTTTAAATTAGCTAACATAACAAGCGTAAGTTCATGTTTTTGTAAAATTAAATATAAAGAACTCTATTGCACAATTTTAAGACGTTTATCGGGCATTCAAGAAACTTCCTGTCATTTGGAAAAAAGAAGATCCTTCGCTACTGTAAGCAGAGTGGATTGCGGGCCCCTTCATGGTTTAGTAGAATCTTCCTCCTGTCTTAATAGCCTATGTTCTTTGTATCCGCTTTAATAACACACTCAACTATGCCAAGGGTTCAAGTCCTACTTGTATCGTGTTTTTCTTTAATTTCTCATTCCTGATGCGTGCTAGATGGCCCAGTTACATGAATCTCTTTTCAGATTTATTAACTTTTTTCTTCCTGTTGTGTGTGAGACAAAGACACTGATATAGGAAAGCGATGCGTCAGCTCAACACATGAAAACATTTTACCCTGATATTAAAAGCTTGATGCTGAATAGAAGGTGCGAAGAGGAGGAAAATTTGAGCCTTCGTCGACCATGAAGGACAGCCACAACACTGAGTGACTATGCTGGACATCCCCCTCTACCAGGCACTTGGAAACAGAAAAGGACGTAAGGCAAAAGAAAAATCACATGACGGAATAAAATACTCATCTCACGCCCAGCGCATACAAACGAGTCTGGGCCTAACCCTGCCACTGAACTGAAGACACTAACTTACAGAACAAGTTCCCAGTGCTTTTATTGTCACAGTTACAAAACTCTTATTGGGAGTAACTGGGATAGTGTTCCTACAACGCAGAATGCAATCAGGACTAAATTAAGAACTCTTTTGAAAATTATTACACGAAATTATGAGACAATTCTTATAGAAAAATGTGTCATTCCGTCAATCTCTTTTTCATCAGAACCCACTCCTAATATTTAGAGTAGAAGTTTCGAAACGTGTTTAGTTTATTTTCGCGGTCTATACAGGATTTACGATGAGCACTGACAGACTATCAGCTTCGTTAAAGCGTATGTTTTACAATGAAGTTTCAGAAAGGGAATTCCTTGCTTCAAACTTAAATTACTGCAGAATACCAGAAAGTAAGCGCATGCAATTTACAATGGCCCATAATAGCATATAAATTCAAAAGGGCCGCAGAAATCAAGAAAAATTAAGGTTACGACGTCAAAATATGTATAATAAAGGTAAAGGAAGAGATTAATTTTATCGGCGTCTTTTAAGTTGTCTTATGTGTAATTGTTGTTGGTTTGGCCGTGTGTATTGTTGTAGTTGTCTTGTGTGTATTGTTGTAATATTATGTGTATCTGTTGTACTATGTGTGTATTGCTGTTTTTACTTTAGATGCCGGACTGCTGGCTAGAAGTCAGTATTCGGAAGGTCCTGCGACCGGCCATCTCGACACAGGTTTTTCTTGGTTTCCCTATGTCTATAAGCAAATGCTGAGATGGTTCCCAACATTCCAAGTTTCCACTACATGCTTCTCATGTAGCCCTCCCGACTTAAATTCAGTAGTAACCGATTTCATGTTTTGTTTACATGTAAAATAACTACCGCCACCGGGTAACAACCCAATTGCAGTTAATAAATAGTATTATATTATTATATGTATTGAGGAAACAGCGGATCAATCGAAGTAAAATTAATTTCTTCCGCAAAAAAAAAGTAACTCGCAAAGAGCTCCCCTGGCGTCGTCGAAAACAGAGGGACGTTAAGACACTCTCCTTAAAAGAACCAAAAAAAAAAAGTATGGCGATTCCTGATGTTATTCCATGGGGCTTCCACGCGATATCGAACAAACTGCTGAGCAGGTATTCGGAGTGTTTTAAGTTGCCTGCTAACAGATTTAAATGAAATGCGCGAAAATGCCTAAGGTTTACAACACGTTCTTTACTCACAAACTATCTGCCGGTACTAATTCATTGACGAGCACAATTACAGCCACAAAACGCTTGTACCAACCAACCAACCAACCGTGGAAAGTTTGCTCGTTCAATGTCCCCGTACTTCCTCCGAATCTGTCGTTGTACTGCCAGGAATAGATTTCGTTTCAAGTAAGCTTAACAAACAAAACGTCTTTTATGGTGATGACGTGATTTTGCGGTACTAAAAACTGTACCTATGCCTCAAAGACAGAGTGTGCAAAAGACTGCAACAAAAGCACCAAATTAAAACTTTCTGAGTTGATCTTACCAATTGGTTCTTGTACATACTCGCAGGACAGACACACCTTAAACATGCTCCTAATAATACAAGATTCCATCAGTGAAGATTATTTATTCGCAGGTTGTGTTTCTACGCTTAAGCAAAAAACTTTCTCGTGTACATAATACATGTAAGAGAGGCAATATAAATACACGCGTAACATTGAGGCGTGTTCCCGTAACCGTTCATGCAGTATAAAAGCTATAATTATTTCACATTCTGAGGGTGGGTGTCGCAAGCCTTAATTATCCAGCATGCAATATGCATGCGCCGTAAGGTCTTGTCATCTATGGCCTGTCTGACTCTACAACAATTCTGTTCACACTATCTCATAACTACACGATTTTCGGAAAAGTTATTGAACACAAAATGAGTTTTTTTTTAATGTTTTATTGACCATGCGTCTCGATTCATATGTGTAATAAACACCAACTTGCTGCACAATTTATCCTCACTTTATTTCGTCAATCAACCTCTACACGTTTCGGGCATATTTGTAGCCCATCATCAGGAGGTATACTGTATATATACAACAATTGGTACGTGTTATGCTTTTCAGTTGACTGTCTGATGGCCGCGTTGATGTTCCATCCCAACCCGGCCACAACTGTTGTATGTGTATATATACACGTATATATAGATACATATATATACGTATATATATTACAATTTTATGCATGGGTATGCATCAAATTAAATATTATTGTACATGTGCACAGCTCTTCAGGTACAGTGTCCGTTATTCTTGCCAGAATTTAATGAAAATCTACATTTTCTTGACGAATTTTTTTTAAAATACTCATTTATCAAATTTCACGAAAATCCGTCCAGTGGGAGCCACGTTGTTCCATGCGTATGGAAAAACAGAAGAATGGGCGGACGGACGGACAGGCAGACAGACATGATGAAACTAGTAGCCGCTTTTGGCGATTTTGCGAAGGCACCTTAAAAAGGGTAATCCATGCAAAACATCGTATATGTTTACCTACTGTTTATATGCAAAACACAGAAATAATAAAAAGCAAGCGCTGAATACAATGCCATAAAGCTGTGAGGGGTGTAACGAAAATTAAAGCCAGTGAAAACAGTGGCATCACCAAATTGAACTAAGCGCAAAGAAAATTTTAAAATTTGATAATTACCACGCAAACGCATTAAAATTTGGTAACTGATACTGCCAACAGGCATTTTTCCCACTCCCTTGTCTATCCTCTCAAATTCTGCTCTTCGGTATTTGCATTGTGTTCTCGCTAGACTTCTCGGTAGAGAGGAGATAGAAAACAATAACTTATCGGAACCCTTATTGAACCACACAAAAAATGGACCTGACAACACACTCTCATTTCAGACTAGAAAGAAAACCAGGTTAAAAAGAGCAACATAAAACGAACTAGGCCTTGGATATACAAAACACACCATCACCAGCATTTCCGTTCCTCTTTAAACTGACTGGTAAAATAATTGCTAATTTCCGCACCTCCCTTTCAAATGCGTTATCAAGACAGCTCTTCAGAATAACCTCAATATTCTTGGTCCCAAGTTGTTATTTTTTGTTTGTCGCCATATCATTTTCTTTCTCCCTTTTGGGAGCTTGTATTGATTAGGATATGGACTCGCAACAATCCCGCCAGGCAAAATTAATTTTTTTTTTTTTGTAAATTAAATTCTTAGTCCTCGCTATTGGAACGAGTGAGATGGGAAACAGGAAATGAGTCCACAACAAAATTTAATAAAATTGAGTAAGTCTATTTTTTTCCGATTTCTGAATAACAAATATTTTAAGTGCATTGGAGCTGTCAAGTCTTTGAGGATGTCACCGTACATGAGAGTAAAATATTAAACATGATTTTTAAGTAAATATAATAAGTAGTAAGTGTGCGGACTTGATATACCGTATATTCTCGAATCTAATCCGCATCCTTTTTACAGTTTCAGAGGGCTAAAAAAATCAGATGCAGATTAGAATTGCGTGCGGATTAGATTCATGGTTGTGAGCTGGATTTTGGAAAAATGATAGAGCTGCTGTACGTGCCGTAAGAACAATACAATAATTTATTATTTATAATATATAATATATTATATAATGTTTATAATTTATTATTCACCAGACTCGCCGTCATCACTCATAACTGAATCAGTCTGCCTTGTAGGCAAGGGGCGGTTGAAGGAAAGGTGCGGATTAGAACCGCGAACTAGCTTTTTTTTTTCGTTTAAGAAATCGGCAAAAAATTGTGCTGATTAGATTCGAGAATAAACGGTAATTAGCTCATGATATGTTCCACTGGCAGGCTCTTTAAACATTCGGTTTCCAAAGGAGAGATGGTAATATTTTGACCCGGTGAGCAACTATCGACTTTCCTTGAAGAAGTTTAGTTCAAGCACTTACTTATTTTTAGTTAAGTGTTTAACCGATGGCCTACCGACACATCCGTCTACTTATCCCTCCTTAATTTTTCCGGTAGTTAGAAGCACTATGACACTCATAGGATAAGCATGCGTAACGAAGTAAGCTCCTTCCTTCTGCCATCCAACCGCGTGAACGTGCACAAAAATTTGTTTGTCTTATCCAAACATAAAATTCCTTTTGTGTTTGCGCGTGCATTATGTGTGAAGATGGCTAGCAAACTCTTACAAATATGCCATCGGATATAATATAACTTCTGTTTTTTTTTAAAAAAAAGAAGTTAAATTATACCTCTCCAAACCGCAAAGGCATACGAGGGAAGAGAGGTATTGCTCCTCTCATTCCTTACCTCAGCGCTAGATGGGAGTGGTCAAAGTCAACCCCTGCCTCTTTACCTCTGTACCCACTGAATAACGGGGTGGATCAGGCTGGTCTAGACGTTTTTGGAAAACAGCACATTCTTTACCCAGACAGGATTGGAACCCTAGACCGTCCAGCCCGTAGCCTAGTGGCTATACACACTACGGTTTCCCAGCTCACCCTTACTGACGTAAATACACACTTAAATATCTGTTAATATTTTGACATGTTGTTGCTATATCGAGTTCGTTGAAATCAAAGAATTTTAAACCCTAACACCAGAGCACATGAGGGTTCTCAGAAGCCAAGAGCCCTTTAGTCAGTCCACAAAATCCCAGTATTTTATGAAACCCGCATTCTGATCAACGTGTTCCCTGCTCTGAGGCAAATTAATACATGTTAGGCACACCAACCCTGTTTAATGGTTCCTACAAGCGGTCTGTTTCCTTAAGGTTTTCCAGCCAAAACTCGGTGGATGTCTCAGTTTTCGTGCTACGTTTACCACCAACCTGACCCTCCTTACTTGATTCGTATTGCTGGGCTCAAGAAATGTTTTCCTCTTAAAAACTGTGGCATTTAATGTCTTGATATATCTTAAATAGGCTAATAGGAATAAAAACATTGTATCCTCAGTAACTGTAATCTATTTATCGTCTGCTTTGAAATCGGCCATAGCAGTGTCAAAGTCAGAATAGCAGCTAATCATGAATTGAACAAGAGTTTGTAATTACGTGCAAAAGCCAATCAAAAGTAGTCGATTCATAACAACGTAAAAAAGTCCACGTTTCATAAATATGCGAATAATAATAATAATACACAAATCTTTGCTCAGGAGTATTGCATATTTGTAAACTAAAACAGAAGACGTTAAAAAAAACAAAGTTATTGAAGATTTGTTACAACAGAATTTTCGTTCCCAGTGTCTCTTCAGTGCGTGCCGAATAACATCCACGATTTGTGGTAAACACTGCTACTATCCAATACAGCGCAGTAACATCTACGCTGAGAAATAACACTCGATTACGGTTTGCAGTGGTGGGTCGGATAGCTCAGTCGGTGTAGCGACTCACTACGGGCTAGACGGTCCGGGATCGAATCCCGGTGGGGACGAGATTTTCCGCTCGTTCAGACCGGCCCTGGGGCCCACCCAGCCTTCCGTAAAATGGGTACCGGGTCTTTCCCTGGGGTAAAGTGCGGCCGGGGCGTGCTGCTGACCAGTCACCCCTTCTAGTGTCGCGGTCATGGAAGAGTAGAGCTACACCTCTACCCACCCACTGGGCCACACCGGGCCTATAACGGGAAAAGTTTACCTTTACGGTTTGCAGTAATCACCCTGTACAACGAAAAACTTACTGTCCAACAGAAGAAAGGTAAGCGCTCTGAAACTCAATGCTGACGGCAAAGTGAAACATTTTTTCACGTGGTTCCTTGTAGTTACAGGAAGATTTAAGATTCGTTATTGGATAAAGTAATACAATACTTCTCCAGACAGCACATAATAAAATTGTGGATCTTGGGAGAGGAGTGTTATTCCAGCATTTACACACTTACACAATGTTCACCGCAGTTAAACACGGTGTAATTGGCCTAGAATCTGATTTACTCGCAAGCTACGGCAGCATTCGTTACGCTCTGCGCCCCTTGCCTTGCAGACAACGAAGTTATATTTTCACGGAGAGAAACAAAGACGCTGTAAAAACTTCTTCTGTTGTTTTATGAAACGGCATTCACAGCGCGCTATACGCAAAGCCGTTCTAATTTACCACAGTGTACAAGTTAAGTGAGCACTGTAACGACATACACAACTCGTAAATTGTTCCAGTTATACATATGGCTTAAGATACGTCTGCTTTTTGAGTACATGGTTAACGTTATGGTCACGAGGATGAGATGAGCACGGCCGCAGCAACTTTATATTTGTAAGGAAAATTATATGAACAGAACTGCATATAACATTATGAGTATAAAGTTTAATGTGGACTGCAGATGTTTTTCGTCCCTTCAAATTTCATGTTTCATTACTAGCATACTTACTTACTTACTTACTTACTTACTTACTCCATAGTGCAGAGTCCTTCTTCAGAAGCTAACTAGTTTGCAGCTAGTCAAGAAATTCCCCGCATTTCACGGAACCCGAAGGTTCATTACCGCACTCACAAGCATCCGCCACCTGTCTCTATCCTGGGCCAGCCCAATTCAGTCCATATACCCACATCCCACC
>Ga0123352_10009723_pt1 | contig 15064 bp, 8 predicted proteins | sample TergutLab28metaG_FD_89700 | JGI IMG/M metagenome (GOLD analysis project Ga0123352, IMG submission 89700) | Labiotermes labralis P1 segment gut microbial communities from Petit-Saut dam, French Guiana - Lab288 P1 | ecosystem: Host-associated > Arthropoda: Insects > Digestive system > Gut ... | reverse complement strand
TGTTGGGTAGAGTTACCTGTGCCGAATAGCATGTGTCGCGTGAGGTTTACTGTTGGGCAGAGTTACCTGTGCCGAGCAGCAAGTGTCGCGTGAGATTTACTGTTCGGCAGAGTTACCTGTAGCGAACAGCAAGTGTCGCGTGAGATTTACTGTTGGGCAGAGTTACCTGTGCCGAGCAGCAAGTGTCGCGTGAGATTTACTGTTGGGCAGAGTTACCTGTGGCGAACAGCAAGTATCGCGTGAGATTTACTGTTCGGCAGAGTTACCTGTGGCGAGCAGCAAGTGTCGCGTGAGATTTACTGTTCGGCAGAGTTACCTGTGGCGAACAGCAAGTGACACGTGAGGTCTGCTGTTGGGCAGAGTTACCCGTGCCGAACAGCAAGTGTCACGTGAGGTTTGCTGTTCCCACAGCACTGCTCTTAAGGATTCATGTATTCTGGCGTATGACGTTTCGAAGCAACCCATGAAGGGGATAGTGCTGTCCTTTCGAAAGGACAGAACACACCAACACGTTCCATCGCATCCCAGCCCACCTGGATGATCAGTCGTTGTGTGAGTCGTTAAAGTAATGAACTGGTTAATTAGTTATTTACTCAGCTAATAGCTAGTTACCTGTTGTGTTAGGTTCAGAACTAGCTCTTGGGACGTGACACCGTTTTGTCTGGTACGTAAGCTGTAAGTGTTTGTAGGAAACTGTTCCCACCACTTTGAAAGTAGAAGACGTGAGCAGAGAGTGAAGGCAGGGGGGGGGTGAGTGGATTGAAGCTGTAAATGCATATGTTGGAACAACTCTACCTTTTCTGGCTTGCTGCTCTTGTTGGTTTTTACTTGAAGGTGGGTGCATGCGATTCGGCCGAAACGTCGGTACCTGTCGACCAGAACACTCTAGAAGACTAACCTTTTGGCGCCGCAATTATTTTTTTTAATTTTAGCACACCCTGTATATAAAATGTGAATAATACAGGAACCAAATACGTTAGAATTATGAAAAAAACTGCATTTTCAAGAGAAAGAAACGGAGAGACTGTACTATGTGTAAAATATTCAGTACCTATATTTATTGAATAAATATATAAAATGCAACTTTAGAGGTTAGCGTTAGGTGTCAAAGGTTTTTCGACCAGAACACTCTAGAAGACTGTAGTCTTAGTATGCTTCTGTTGAGCAATGTTGTAATTTTTCTTATTACAGTCTGAGCTCAGTTTTGTCGTCTTTTGGTCCACTGTAGTCCCATTTGGTCCTGTCATCAATCACACGTCAGGTTTCAGACGCTTTTCCAATACGTTCCACACAAAGCCTGCAGTCTGTCGGTCTGTCTCAGGTTCGCCCTACCTTTGCTAGTGTGTTTTATAGCGGCTTATGTTGTCCGCGCGGTCATGCTAGGCAACACAACTCACACTCCTGCATGGCGGTCGGACGGCCTCATACGTCTGTGCCGTGCTGACAAGCCCTTTTGATTGCGCTCCGACGACCAGCGCCGCGTCTAAAATCGCATTAAACTGTGCGTAAGGGTAAAGACATGTTTGGTGTAGCTGCAATGTCTGCAATGTTTCGGTGAGTAAGTGGCACAAGTAACAGTATTATGTTCGTAGGGCTTCAACCGCCCCTTCGAGTGAGCCCGCATGTCTGTCAGTCCATTTATACCCCAATTTAAGTACAAACATCGACAATATTGACATTAACCCTTTGCAGTCTGTCATTTGTCTAAATGTTTGTGACAAGTCAGTTCGTACCTCACCGAGAACACAGTGTCCGTTATGCTTGTAAAAACCAGTTTGTCAATACACGTGTGGGGATGGCTGTATGATGTAACAATTAGGCGATACACGTGAAACATTCTTCTAATACGACCATCATGGTCGATGACTATAGCATGACCTCTGAAATTGGTAAGGTGACCTCTAAATGGTACTTATATAGGGTGTTTCTTTTCGTGCTTGACCGACGAGCGCCAGCCCAACGCTCCGCCCGACACTGCCAGCGTTGCGCCGTACGCCGCGTGTCGCGGAGATTGGACAGCGTTGACAGGAGCTGGGCAAAAGATACAGTGACAATAACATTTAGAAAGTCTAAGGAAGACTAACCAGAGAATCGGGCAGGCGCTGATCGGTCAAGCAAGAAAAGGAACACTCTATATTAGTAATACGGATTGTGTTAAGGCCCATATTGGTAACAAAATATACAGTACGTAGGCAAATATGCAGCTACTCCTCCTTCTTCTCCCCCTCATCCCCCTTCTTCCCTTTATTTGTGTTTCTTCTTCTCCTATTCTTCCTCCTCGTCCTTCGCTTCCTTCTTCTCCTCTTTCTCCTTCCCCTTGTGTTTCTTCTTCTCCTTTTCTTTCTCCCCCTCTTCCCCTTCTCCTTCTCTTCCTCCTTCTACTTCGTTGTGTATCTTCTCCTTTTCTTCTTCCTCCTTCTCTTCCTCATTCTTCTCCTCCTCTTCCTCCTTACCCCTTGTGTTTCTTCTCCTTTTCTTTCTCCTCCTCTTCCCCTTCTCCTTCTCTTCCTCCTTCTACTTCGTTGTATATCTTCTCCTTTTCTTCTTCCTCCTTCACTTCCTCCTCTTTCTCTTCCTTTGTGTTTCTTCTCCTTTTCTTCCTCCTCTTCCTCCTCATTCATCTCTTCCTTCTTCTCTTACTCTTCCTTCTTTGTGTTTCCTCTTTTCTTCTTCCTTATCCTTCTCTTTCTCCTTCTTTGTGTTTCTTCTTCCTCCTCTTCTTCTCAATCACTATAGTTCCTTATGGATCTTTGCTTCCAATACTCTGTCCATCCGTTCTTGACGGTCACTGTTATTCTCTTCCTGCTTTTATTCTCGTTATATTTAAGTCTTCTTTAATCTCATCTCTCCGTCTTTTGCATGGTCGTCCTCCTTTCCTTATTCCTTCCACTGTAGGTGTTTCAGTTTTTTCTGTGCATCTTTTCATTATGACCGAACTATCTCACCCGAAGTGATTTTTTACACTTTATGAGCCCTTTCGCTTGTAATGTGTCCTTTATCTCCTTGCTTCTCCTTGTTCTCTGGCGTTCACCTGCTTTAGCAGTTCCACACACTTCTCATACGCTCGTCCTTTCAAATATTTTGAGTTCGTTCGTTTCTTCCTTGGTCACTGTCCAAGTTTGTGACCCAGAGGTCAGTGTGGGTTGTGTCAGCACTTGACATAATTTTAATTAGTGTTTGAGAGTGGCGTTAGGGTGTGCGGGGTGTGCTGTCGTGACTTCGGCGTGAACGTCTGTCTGTCTGTCTGTCTGCATTTTGCTTTTACTTTATGCAACAGAACCAATCAGAAGTAATTCTTGCTAAACTGACCACAGAGTGTCTTCTGTTAGAACAAGACGCTCTGTGGCCACTCCCACAGAAAGCCACTTCACTTTCAAACTGATGTCAGGCCATCCAGGCGACGTGTTCCGGCATCCAGCCTGCGTTTTCACGTATAGTGTTTTCAAATATGTTGAAGTTCTCTTGGTACTCCTACTGCAGGATCCTTCGTTCGACTGATGTTTTGCAACCAGCTGCGATACCCAGGGGACTTCTCTTTCAAAGACTCAGTCTTGAGTTCTTGTTTTCCTTTTGTTGTCGAGTACGCCCTGCCGTTCGTCTTGGGAAGTTTCACCTCTGCAGTTGGTAGGCTTTTTTCTTTTTTTTTGTCTCACCGTCCAATTTTTGTTTGTCGTCTTACTGCTCAGTTTGTATCTCCTTACACACACCGCTGTTTTGTTGTGCCTCACAGTCCAGTGTTGTTTTATCTCATTATTCAGGTTCTGTCTGCCGGTCCCAGTGGCCGCGCGGTCTAAAGCGTGGGTCTGCGGCCGCTAGCCTGCAGAGATTGTGGGTTCTAATCCCGCCGGGGGCATGGATGTTTGTTTGTTGTGAGTGTTGTGTGTTCATCAGTTGAGATCTCTGCGTTGGGCCGATCACTCGTCCAGAGGAGTCCTACCGAGTGTGGTGTGACCGTAAAGCCTCGATAATGAGGGGGACCTGGCCCACTGGGTGTTTTTGCGCCATGGGGGGAAAAAACAGGTTATCATTCCCGTATAAAAGTAATTATTACTACTACTATTACTCCATGGTGCAGAGTTCTTCTTGAGAAGCTAACTGGTTTGCAGCTGGTAAAGAAATTCCCCGCATTTCACGGAACCCGAAGGTTCATTACCGCACTCACAAGCGTCCGCCACCTTTCTCTATCCTGAGCCAGCCCAACCCAGTCCATATACCCACATCCCACCTCCTGGAGATCCGTCCTAATATTATCCACCCATCTACGCCTAGGTCTCCCCAGTGGTTCTTTCCCTCCGGTTTCCCCACCAAGACCCTATACACCCCCCTCTCCTCACCCATACGCGCCACATGCACAGGTATAAAAGTAATAGAGTTGCTTATATTTTATTCCATTACAATTCAATAACTTCCCTGAACCCTGTCAAGTTTCAGTTTAAGTACCTCTGTGTCTTGTGAGGAGACGTGGACAGAAGGCTCCATGAATTCTAAATGTCGGCATCATCACTGTCCCCCTCCTTAAGCCCAAAGAGAGACTACCTGAGCCTGTTTATGTGCTACTGTAATGCACAAGTTTTATATAATCATTTATACGTCGTAACCTAGGCACTGTTGGCCGTATTCGCTGACGTTGGCTGCACCGAGGTTTGCACGAAGATCCAGAGGACCAACTCAAGCTTGGGGAAGCCTAACTTAGCGGATCGATCCTGGCGAAGAGAGGGAGAGGAAGCTAAGCCTACACAGGCTGGCACCAAGTGGGTGGGTTGAAGGTGCCTTTGGGGAGGGGAGGGACAGTAGACATGGCTGTGGAGTGGGAAGGGGTTGAAGCATCCAGAAAGGGTGGAACTGGAAAACAAGACAAGGGTGCAGGATAGGGATGTTGGTAAGTAAGAGAATACTCAAGGGGGAATGAAAGGGGATGCTGGTAGGCGACTGACTGACGAGGATGGGTGGGTGGATGAATGGAAGAAAGAAATTAGAGGACGAGAGGGAGGGAGTGAAGGATTGGGGTGCTTGGCGTTGGTGGTAGAAGAAGAGACGTTGCAGACGCAAGTGGAGGTGGAGCGAAAGGGCTTTGGAGATGGATAATGCAGCGAGAGCAGTGCAGGGGTGTGTCAGCGGGTGGTTAACGGTAGGCAATGACGGTCTGTCAGATACCAGTGAGTGTATTCGTCATGGCGATGGGCTCGATACCCGATAGGGGCGTTTTTCTTTTCGGCCTCCCCTCCCAGCCCTCGTACACAGTGGCGCTCCGTTCTGTTTAATTTCTACGCTTTTCACCCCGTGTACCTGCTGCTGACTTCTGGAATGAGTGGAAGTTACCTCCATGACGCAGTGTTTCAGCATATCTTCATACACTGTGCCCTGTAATTAGGCAACACTCTCGTCTCTCACATTGCATGATAATGTACCTCCTGCAAGCAATTTCGATTAAATTGCTTGGCACGTGATTTTTTTTTTTGTTCTGGGCTTCGACATCGTTTCATGATTGGCTGTTCCTGCGCTTCGGAGGAACGCACTGCCTCCTTCTTCAAAGTGCCTGAATTGGTTCAATCGAATGAAGCAGCAGTGCGGAGGAAGGAAATATGTCGGTTATATAGCACTATTTGAAGGAATCGGTCTCTGTGTTGATGGAGACATCATGTTACTTCGACGTCTTTGGATGTCCAACAGCTACGCTATGCAGAAACAGAAACTAATACCATTTCTTGCTTAAAACCCGTTGGGGCAAACTGCACACTTACGAATTAATAGTTTCTTATGCTTATTGGACCGTGCATCATCTTGATAGTTCAATAAAGATAGACCAACTTGATATCACTTGCTTTTTTATTTCATTATTTAATGCTCAACATGTTTCGGATGTTAATACATCCATCCTCAGGAGCTTGCGACTTATTTGTAGAGTTATTTCATGGGTTGTATTGCTCTGGTACGATGTGTGTTGGTATTACGTTGTGGTTTGGCTGGGGTGGTGTGGTATCCGGATGCAGGCTGAAGTAGGGTTTATCCTTCACACCAGGGCTGGCCAACACGCAGCCTCCTGACGCGGCCCCCAAGGGCCCTCGGCTGAAGCCTGCATACGGATACCACACCACCCCAGCCAAACCACAACGTAACACCAACACACATCGAACCATAACAATACAACCCATGAAATAACTCACCAAATAAGTCGCAAGCTCCTGAGGATGGATGTATTAACATCCGAAACATGTTGAGCATTAAATAATGAAATAAAAAAGCAAGTGACATCAAGTTGGTCTCTCTTTATTCAAGAATTAATAGTTATTTCTCCCCCCCCGTTTTGACCCGCGTAATACAATTAGGGGTTTTGTCCCAGGAGGCCCTTTAAGGGGGCGGGGGGGTGGGTGGGGGGGGGGGCGAAGAAAATTTGTGGACAGTAACAGAATGCCGACACTGACGGTACAGCGACTCAGAAACCCCACACTTTGTTTTCAGCTACCTTGCTAGATTCGTCTGAAGCCTTGTCTGATTTCAAAATATGCTGATTTAACCCTATAAAGACGAAACTAAATTCCACAGAAATGAAATTTTGGCGACGCTCGGCTCGAATTTCCAGGAAGGACAATATTGGGAATACTATTATTAAATCAAAAATGATTGTAGTAAGGTCCCCTTTAGACGATATTAAAACCAAACAACTTCAATGGTAAGGACATGTCCAAAAAATGGAAGAGGGGAGATTAACAAAAGAAGTTATGAAATGGAGCCCACCAGGAAGAAGAAAACGAGGTACACCTAAACTTACCCGGGCGGAAGGGATTAGAGGACTGATGGGAGAAAAGGGATTAATGGAAGGAGACTGGAATAACAGAGGGCAACTGGAGGAAGAAGATAATATAATTGTCAGATGGGCGCACGAAGATGTGGAAGCATTGTGCAACCTGCTTAAATAATAACAAACGAAATGTATCTGTATTATTTAAGGATTCAGTGCGTACCGCGCAGTAAACACATCACCTCCGTAATAAAACCCGATGTGTTCATGCTGTACAACGAAAAGTTGTGGTTTGATTTGAAATCGCTACAGAACACACAAAGGCAATGTGATCACCATGTACATTTCTTGAATGTTAAACCTGGTGATACGTAAAGTCACCGTCACCGGTAGGCTTTGCAAGGTTAAGTATAAAATAGAGCAAGCCGAATTTCTTGTCGCGAAGCCACAACCTTTGCTCCGCCTACGCCAATTGAAGACGCTACAACGTACCGCCAACGCACGGAGAGATCTGCCATGGCAGTGTTAGCACAGACATTGCAGGAAATGTCATGAAGGACTGCAAGGCGGCGTTACGGGTACAAGGAGAGAGAGAGAGTGTGCCCCAAGACCTCGCCAGGGGCTGTGCTGCAGAGGTACCAGGGGGTGCCGTCTGCTGCTGACGAAGATTTCGGTTGGCGTCCATGAGCGGCAAAGAGGCGGTTAGCAGTTTTGTTCGTCTTGCTGCGTTCGGGGTGGACGGGCAGCGGTTTTCGCTGTTAACGTCTGGAGCCGCGATAGATCAGTCAGTATGGTGATCGTTCTGCGGACTGGACGGCGCAGGAATTGGGGTTCGATTTCAAAAAGGGGTGGAAGTTTTATCTGTGTCAGGTTTCATTTATGGCGGTGCTCTTCAAGATCTTCTGCAATGTGAAGCCGTGTAGTTTGGAATATAGTTGTCATTCTTTTGCCTCTTTCTGCGTGAGGAACAGTCACAAACCTTGGAGATGGAGGTATTAAGTTTCTCCGAAGCGTTTCTGCTAAAACTACAAGATATAACATTCCAGAAGGTCGTCGTCGTAAGACGCTTCTTGGTTGACTACCGCGTCAGGACACACTCTGATATCCACTGAGCCTCCTTTTCAGTAGGTACTATGCGCTCCTGTCTCGGGAATAATATGGCTGGGGCGTGGAGCTGTACTTTTCAATGTTGGGGGTGCTTAAATGCAGGGGTAAATGTACGTTTGCTTTACCCACGCTTATAACATCTTTAACTTTAGGGTAAGAAGTTAATAAAATCAGTTCTTAATTTAAAATTTTTACAGAGAACACAAAAGAAATACAGGATGTTCAAAGGGAAATGCAACTCATGGAGAATGTACGTGTGTAATTGAATTCTGTCCAGCATGTTGGCTGGCCATTGTGGTTTGCACGTAAAGACTTTTGGTGTTTCCCGCTTTTCATTGCATCCGAAACACAAATCTATCATATAGGCCCTTATGATGCTTGACTTGCTCGAAGGAGTCTCTGTACCATATTTTTTTTTCGTTCAAATTCCTTTCCTGTTTTTCCACACCTTAAGTTTCCCTTCCTGAAGTGTCCACACAGTTCTCCTACGAAATGAATACTTCAACAGAAAGAAAGGCAAGGGGTCACAGTAATGCGTGCCCTGACCAAGGGTAGCCTTTTATTTTGAACATTCTGTATAGTCATTTAAAACAATCACTAAGAGACCTCTAGGAAGGTTTAGAAATAGATGGCAATCTTGATGTGCAAGTGGATACACATCGCGCGGTTTAAGCTGACTTAGATATCCAGTGGTGGCAATTTGTTGTTACGACAGTACGGAAATAGAGCTGTACAAGCCGATATACGAAAACCTGTGTGAAAAGGAAAGAATCGAGTTCTTCTAGGATTCCGTTATGGTGCAACTGTTCCTCGAAGTCCTTGCATCATTTTCCATTTCTGTTGAAGAGTTTGTTGGGGCAAGTTGCACAGACAGGGCGCCTGAAACTTTGTGTGCCAGAATGAATGTTTACTAGGTACACATATTTCCTTGCCCAGTGGCAGAACCTGTTTGGAGCGGAGGACACAAAACCTATGACGAGGAGGAACGGATTTTGCGTTCATTTTCTTCTTTCGTGTGAATTCAGTTCCTATCGTACCCTTTTCATAAATGGGGTGCAGGTACAAGCACTTTCAACCGCCCTTTGCTAAAAGTATGTGGAATTTTAATGTGTTTTGAAATGCAGAGTAATTCGCTTCATGGAGCAGTGTCCTTCTTGGAGAAGCTAATATTTTCTTAGCTAGTTTACGGGAACCGAAGGTTCATTGCCGCTTTCACAGCAGCACTCCGCTTGTCCCTATCCTGAGCCAGGTCAATCCACTATACACTATCGACTGTATTTATTGAAGATCCATTTTAATATTATGCTCCCAGCTTCACCTAGGTCTTCCAAGTGGTCTCCTTCCATCAGGTTTTTCCACCAAAATCCTGTATGCTCCTCTCCTCTTTTCCCTTACGTGCCACATGACCCGTCCATCTCATTCTCCTTGACCTGATGTCACACGAATTATATGTGGTGAACAGTGCGGGTTCTGAAGCTGCTCACTATGCAGTCTTCTCCAGTCCCCTGTTACCCCGTCACTTTGAAGTGTATATTTTAGTTCTAAAAGTAAGATTTGGCGGTTAAAGGACCGCCCTTAACCAGCACTGAACCTGTGTTGTAGGGACCGGTTTTGTGAAACGTCAAGACTTTATACAGCCTGTAGCCAGGCTTCTGACGTAACGACGTAGCATTCAGTACTGCTTCTGCTCTGTAGGGATGGCGAACACCGGATTCTCAAAACTTATGGATTTTGATATTGTTCGGGACTTTCTAAACCTCACTTACAAGAGTTATATATATATATATATATATATATAACCTTTCAGAGCGTTATGTTATTACAATCTAGTCACGGGGACTAATAAGCAATCTTATTTTAATGTTTACACGTTTTGTTGTATACTGGCATTAGCACTGTCTCTGTTTGTACATTAACACTTACACTAGCACTGTCTCTGCTCTTACACTGATAGTTACTGTAGCACTGTCTCTGTTTGTACATTAACACTTACACTAGCACTGTCTCTGCTCTTACACTGATAGTTACTGTAGCACTGTCTCTGCTTGCACATTAACACTTACACTAGCACTGTCTCTGTTCTTACACTGATAGTTACTGTAGAACTGTCTCTGCTTGCACATTAACACTTACACTAGCACTGTCCCTGCTCTTACACTGATAGTTACTGTAGCACTGCCTCTGCTCTTACACTAACACTTGCGCTAGCACTCTCTCTGCTTTTGCACTATCACGTAAACCAGCTCAAAAGGTTTTTTCTCCTGGAGTGTTGCAAGAGATGACGTACTTCGCTGTACCATGACCGTACTGCTCAGCCTCTTCCCCAATTCATTGCCTTCACCCTAACGAATTAACACTTGCAGCTGAGAACCGTTAAAATGTAGTAATATCAGTTTTGTGATCGTAGGAGGCTGAGATGGGCAGGGAGTGTGGCACGCATGGGAAGGAAGAGAAATGCATGAAGGATTATTGCCGTAAAACAGGAATAGAATAGGCCGTCTGGACGACCTGTATGTACGTAGATGGAAGTATAATATTAAAATGAATTTGAAATAAATAGGAGGAGGTTGGGGCAGTATTAACCTTTTGACGCCTAATGTCAACTATAGTGGTCGTACCGCACCGCTAACCTGTAAAGTTGCATTTTATATATTTATTCAATAAATATAGGTATTGAATATTTTAAACATGGTATATACTCTCCGTTTTTTCTCTCCAAAATCCAGTTTGTTTCTTAATTCTAACGTATTTAGTTCCTGTATTATTCACATTTTATATACAGGGTGTGCTAAAATTTAAAAAATAATTCCGGCGCCAAAAGGTTAATCTGCTTCAGGATAAGGGACCAGTGGCAGCTTTTTTGAACACTTTCGGTTTTAGAAAACACGAATTTTTTTACCAGCTAAGGATTATTAGCGTCAAAGGAAAGATTTCGATTCATGTCCTGCGTCGAGGGATGAACACAGGTCTTCCTGCTTCTGTGCCTTCTATGGTGTTCACCCATTTTTTGGCTTTTGAGATTTGACACTAAAATTGCTGTGGCTATGCGCAATGTTTTTTTCTGTACTACGAACGCGAACTGATACACTCGGCTTACGAGGCGCTGCCTATCTTTTTGGGTGACGACGTCGAAAGGTAGGAACTCCTGAAGCAGACTTCTGGTTGTTAAAACTTGGCACCACCCCCGAACCTAATTCAATACGCGTGAGCGGTGCCCCATCTCTGTCTAGTTAACATGAGAGTGCTCTAGCCAGGTATACACTAACCTCCTTCACCCCTTTATGTGCACGAAACCGCGGCACTGAGTAAACCCATCCCTTGATTCTACTCCACGCCATCGCTGGCTCTCAACATTTCCAACTCCACTCCAGTGAACTTGAAAACATGGACGCATTCCGCAATTCGAGTGTCGCTTCCTCTGGCAGACTTGCTTGATCCCATGCAGTAGTCCTTTGTGCGGACTCATGAAGTGAAACCTGCTTTATTCGCTGTTGGTTTATTTAACGACGCTGATCGAACCGGAGAGAATTGGAGGCGCAATATAACGGTGTATCCGACCAAACATTTGCGCACACTCGTAGGTTGGTATATGGTTACCAACGTTTCTTAACAGCGTATCGGTGCAATCTTCAAGAGTCTGGCCCGTAAAGATGGCACCGATAAATTTGCCCGAAACTTTGGTAAAAACTATACCAACCTAACAGCGTAACATCCCAGAAGAGCGAAGGCATCAACCTACACACCATTTAGTGATCAGCAAACAATACTTTTCGGATGAAGGGTGAACTTTATATCCTACTGCGAACTGTAAGTCAAGAAAGCTGTGTCTATATTTTGAGATTTCATGTTCTCACGGTGGTAAGTGGTGTCTAGCTTATGATATTTCAGGTTCTGACGGGGTAAGTGGTGTCTAGCTTATGCGATTTCAGGAAGTAATGTCTAGATTGTGAGATTTCATGTTCTCACGGTGGTAAGTGGTGTCTAGCTTATGAGATTTCAGGTTCTTACAGGATAAGTGGTGTCTACCTTATGCGATTTCAGGTTCTCACTTGGTAAGTGGTGTCTAGCTTATGAGATTTCCAGGTTCTTATGGGGTAAGTTGTGTCTAGCTTATGAGATTTCATGTTCTCACGGGTTAAGTGGTGTCTAGCTTATGAGATTTCAGGAAGTAGTGTCTAGATTGTGAGATTTCATGTTCTCACGGTGGTAAGTGGTGTCTACCTTATGAGATTTCAGGTTTTCACAGGATAAGTGGTGTCTAACTTACGAGATTACAGGTTCTCACGGTGGTAAGTGGTGTCTAGCTTATGAGATTTCATGTTCTCACGGTGGTGAGTGGTGTCTAGCTTATGAGATTTCAGGTTCTCACGGGGTGAGTGGTGTCTGGCTTATGAGATTTCAGGTTCTCACGGTGGTAAGTGGTGTCTAGCTTATGAGATTTCAGGTTCTCACAGGGTAAGTGGTGTCTGGCTGATGAGATTTCAGGTTCTGGCGGTGGTAACTGGACAGTACTGTCTGCTGAATGTTAAGTGACCCGTAAGAAATCTACCGACGTTTCGGACGTACCTGTTCTGGTCTGAATATGCAAAACATTGGGTTCTTCCAAAAGCTGGGTGGATGTATGTCGATGTTTGACGTAATAGCCAAACCTTGCGCCTGCGCGTCCACTCGTTCTGACGCCTTTCGCCTTATTCTCAAATACTGCCCGCGCGGAGACGACGAATTTAGAGGCACTATCGGTCATGCACTGTCCGAAATGATTAGGCTTAGAAATAAAAACAGTGTTTAATGATAATATTTTTCTTTTATCAAATGTCAAGCACGGCTAAGATTGAAGAAGGGCGTCTTTATCGCGTTTAGCATGATGTAAGCTATATAATGCACATGTTTAATTTATATTCTGTTTGCGTGACCCGCGTTAATTGGCACATCCTGTATAATATCGGAAACGATGATACTTCCCGCGCTCCAAGCCACAACATGCCAAGCTGAGCACTCAGACAGTGCCTAAATTGAAGTATAGGTCCACAAACTGTACGTAACTTTGTGTTGCTTCTCTTCGTGAGTCCAGTGCTTTTCAAACAGTGGATCGCATACCAGTGGCGGTACGCAAAGACATTTAGAATTTGTTTAACCGTTTGAAGCCTAACGACCCCTATAGTGGTCGTACCGCACCGCTAAACTCTAAACGTTGCATTTTATTTGTTTATTCAACAAATATAGGTACTGAATATTTTAAACATGGTGTACACTCTCCGTTTCTTTTTCTCTTAAAAATGCAGTTTGTTTCATAATTCTAACATATTTGGTTCCTGTATTATTCACATTTTATATACAGGGTGTGCTAAAATTTAAAAAAATAATTCCGGCGCCAAAAGGTTAATAGCAAATTTTTTTAAAATTTTACTGCATTATTAATATTTGTTTAAGATGTATTCGCATGTAAAAAACATAAAATGTAACCAGAATACTAGTTTATATTTCGAATATAAGTAGTCTCTTATATCTCGCTTGATCGCTACTGACGACCTAATAATAGTCTAATAATGACGTAATGAGAGGCGTTACATTACGGACCAATTCGAAGAACGCCCTGGTGATGGCACTCAAGAAGTACAGAAACATGTAGAAGATTATGACGTTCAGGTGACCGTGCATCGCGATAAATTCTCATAATAAAACCAACCAAATGCACTAATTTCTCAGATTTATTTTTGGAATAAAACTCTGCATGTTTCGGTCAGTTCCTCTGTCCATCATCAGGAGTTTTTCACTGTACATACAGCAGTGGTCATATAGCTTGCGGGCGGAATCAGGGCAGAACTGCAGAGGAACTGTCCGAAACATGTAGAGTTTTATTCAAAAAATAAATTTGAGAATTTAGTGCATCTGGTTGGTATTATTATAAGAATGTAGGAGATTGTGTGTCTGTTGTATACATTTTTCAGTGCATGTAATTTTGATTTGATAAATTGAATTGAATAGAAGGTAATTCTCTATCTAATTCTCCCCGGCATTAGGAAGAACATTCCCGTGCTTCGCCCGCTTGTCTCTCTGTTGATAGTAATGTTAGGAAAAGGATGAGTACTTAGGAATGGTGGAATGATACTGAATGGGGAAAACTGAAGTACCAGGAGAAAACAAATGTTCCAGTGTTACGTTTTTCGTCTTCTTCAGGCACTACAAATTCATTGTTTCAAAGTTCTGGCCTTCTCAACTAATCCCTTCCATTTAACCCGATCCTGGGTGCATTTTGTACGAATATCTGTTTTCAGAATTATTAAATCATCTTTCATATCTCAGTAATTAACCAACTTAATGCACAAATTCTTGTTTTATATTAAGTTTTATTTCATGCCTCTACATGTTTCGAGCACTATGTGCTCATCATCAGGAGGTCAAAATTGTATTATACAGCACCTGGTATCATCACACTCTGTAGGTGGCCGTCCGGTGCACAGGTTGAGAGAGGACCTGTGTATGGGACGGCCACCTACAGAGTGTGATGATACCAGATGCTGTATAATACAATTTTGACCCCCTGATGATGAGCACACAGTGCTCGAAACATGTAGAGGCATATAGTAAACTTATTATAAAAGAAGAATTTGTGCATTAAGTTGGTTAATTACTAAGATTGTACCGAGATGCACGGTCAGCAAAACACCAAAAAATTCTTTCATATCGTTTTCCCATCTAATTTTTGGTCTCTCTGCTAATATTGTAAATGTCTGTTTCCACGCGTATAATTCTTTTACCATCCTACCATTTTGTCATTCGCCGTTGCAGTGGTATGTTGTCCACCACAAATCCAATATGGACTGACCCGTGTCTCGCGGAGAGGAATCGACGACAAAGCGCCTGAGCTTCTTATGACTGGCGTTTATCTAAACTGCAGATGAAAATTCGGTTCTGTACCCCCCAGATAAAACACTGCGCTTTCATTAGAGCCGAATCGTTGAGCGTTGTTTCGCTATGCTTTGTGACACTTGTTCGAAACCGGTGAATAAATACACTGTGTGGACAACATGCAGGTATCGGTTGATATTAACATCAGGTGGTAGACTCCAGTTCAAATGTGATGGCACACGTTGACGCACGGGAGGGGGAGTGAAGGGGAAACTGGCGAATGGAGTGGGTAGCCAGTAACCTTCACACTACCTCGGAACATGGTGTATCCAGCATTACTACCGCTGATGCGCACACCTCGGCTGCCAG
>Ga0123352_10009721_pt1 | contig 15065 bp, 9 predicted proteins | sample TergutLab28metaG_FD_89700 | JGI IMG/M metagenome (GOLD analysis project Ga0123352, IMG submission 89700) | Labiotermes labralis P1 segment gut microbial communities from Petit-Saut dam, French Guiana - Lab288 P1 | ecosystem: Host-associated > Arthropoda: Insects > Digestive system > Gut ... | reverse complement strand
TTAGTCCGCACGCGAACTATACCGACAGAGCGGCCGCCGCCGGTCGGCGAAGTTAGTGCCAACTTTTGCGGATAGAGGGGTGTCACGTGGTAAGCGCAACGGGTCCCCACAGCCGTTATCTCTTTTATAGACCTGGAGCCGCTACTTTTTTCATTCATGTAGCTCTTCAATTGACCTCACGAGGCTGAGTGGACCCCGTTCTAGATCCAATTGGTAGCGCCGGGGATCGAACCCGGGACCTCTGTATCTGTAGCCAGAAACTCTGACCACTAGACCACAGAGGCGGTCGCCACAATCCCAACTACTGCCTTTAATGTACACACCACCATTGTCATTTACAGAATATAGACTATTTACAAACCAAAACCTATGACCTACCTGTTGTTCTATCCATCTTCCAGTAGTATTTCAGGGTCCATTTCATACACCATCACTACAAACAACCACTGCCCTTCGCCATTATTTGTATCTACTTTAAATACCCGAGCCACAAACAAGCATATACACCTGGCTGACATAAGAGCATGAAATATTGAATAACATCCCAGAAGATTATGTTAAACCAAAATGTCATAAATAACTGGCAAATATAGACAATACCACAAATTCATTATTACTACTACCCCTTTCAAGAGGCCATTTTGACCTCGAATGATTTTGTGGCTTGTATCTTTGAATATGCCCCTTCAAATAACAGTAGCTCAGCAACAGTTTCATTTAATTGCCTAACTATCCTCTCTGGATTGTAACTTAACAAATGTTGGGAAGTCTCTGATTAAAGTCCTGCATTTCCTAGGACAGACACAAAGATGCTTAAGTAATAACAAACAGTGACTGGTGTAGTTTAAACAGAAAAATTTCATTCTTCTTCATTCTTCAGGATACACTGCTGGAAGTTAAGCATAAATTCCACCTCCTAGATGTCGGTTGGCTGCCTGGAGACTACAAATTAGGGTTACACTTGAAGCACAGAGACCATGACTTGGCATGCTACATTGTCACATGTAGTCTCACATGACTGGCACTTCAGGTTTTACATGCAAGGTTAAATCATGGGACTTCAGATAAAAGGAACTTGGTTAGTAACGATTCCAGTTGTAAATGCTGTAACACTTTCAGTCTTCAATAAAGGCTCTATTTCATAAATAAATTCATTTTCATTAATTACATTTTACACTCTTAATTCCTTACTCTCTTTTACATCATCAACTCCCATTTGCATTTATGTGATTTGGATATTTGCTACAAGCGGACTGGATTTGTTAGTCAATGTGCTCAGACATTTCAGGTTAGCTCATTCATTATACACCCAAGAAAATGAGGTTATGTACCAGTGAAATATGAAGTCAATGAGGTAAATACTTAAATTTCATGTTTGTAACTTTGTACACTGCATGAGTTTAATATTAAAGCCAGATATCCCAGAACTTTCATGTGCAACACAAAACAATGACATAAATCCAACACAGTACACTGTACAACCAAGTTACATGAAAGGATCAAACAGCAACTGGAATTCAGATGTACTTCCTGTTAACCCTGACAGGGTGCAGAAATCACAGGGGTTAACATATTGTACTCACCTAAATAGTAGGCATCAACTAAACTATGTAATGGGACTGCACTCAACAATAGGACCAAACAACTGCAACGGATGAATGAATTCAATTTTAATGCTGTATCGCAACATTACATTTGTATATGAATTAGGACACATGAACTTGCTCTTGTTAATAATCCTTTAATTCCCCAAGTTGTAATTAATATCCATATTGCATATATTTAACTTGCTATGTTTTATATGTGCACACACTGCAATTTCTAGCTGTGATACACTCTGGAACTGTCACTGAACTGGAAGGCTGGGAATGACATGGTTGCAAAAGCCAAAACCCACAGATGGTTCGAAAGCTCACGGAAGAAAAAGATAAACATCAGTGATTTATACATCCATTGTATTTGGTTTTGTTCCCAATGATGGCCCAGAAGAGGCCAAAAAATTTAGGAGATGATGATGATGATTATAATGCAAACTGTGTGCATTTTGTTGTACTGATATTAGGCAATGTCTGATGCACAGAAAATATGGAAAACATTGAGATGAAAAGATGGTCAAAGCACAATCATGACATCAGATCATCACACATGGATCAGTTTAGTAAATTCTAAAGGCAGCACTGTCAATACAGTGTGTGTGGGTGTGGGTGTGTGTGTAAGACAGTGAAAGAGAGAGAGCACATACACACAAAATATGTCCCAGGCATCTGATGGAAAACCAGAAGGGTGATTGGTGCAAAATTCTTCGAACATTCAAAACAAACAAAAATTCCACCTCCCAAACATTGTTACTGGGGGTGATTCAGAGTCTTTATCTATGATCCTGAGACAAAACACAAGAAAAAGTAGCAGGTCACAAAAGTTCAGCACCAGGTCATGCTGAATGGTGTTAATTTATTTACTTATTCATTTTATTAACCTACTTGTCTATCCATTCACCTGCTTATTTGTTGGTTTTCTTATCTCTTTATTTATTTCACTTATTCATTCATTCACTCATCTTCAACTTGTGCAAGGTGCACCCAAACTTTTCCCGACTGGACAAAAGAAATATTACGTTTTTGGTACTGAAGTTTGCGAACATCTGGCGGACGCCATCCTATGGAAAAGGCTGCTAAAATGGAGAACCAGCTAGATCCTGCACAATGACAGTGCGTCTTGTCTCACCTCCCTCACAATGCACCACCCTTTATTGAGTACCAAATTCCACCCATCACCCCACAACAGTTCTCTCCAAATCTTGCTCTGTGGCACTTCCTGCTCTTCGCAAGATGGCTCAGAGCTCATCATTTTGCAACCAATGAAGAAATTCAACACAATGCAACGTCACATATCACAGACCTACCAAACGTTCCAGCAGTGCTGCCACTGCAGGCAGCACTGCTGGGGCAAGGGTGTACATGCAGAAGGCACGTACTTCAACTGTGAGTAGGTTAGGTTTTATTCACATCCTTTTTACTACAAATTATGCCTTCATTCCAGGAACTTTTGGATCCCTCCATGTATATGAAAGACCAGCTACATTCTGCGCAGCATTATCATAGTGGATCACTGCCCCGCACCACAGCACAGCAACATGCCTTCACGTGGTGGATGTCTACTGCAACATGTTTGCACACTTCCCCATGTCTAAACACAATATTGTTACTGTAATGAAAATGGATAAGAATATTTAAAAATGATGACCACAAGACTTCCTAGGCTGCTCAGATACATGTCCTCAGTTCAATGATCTCTGTGGCATTTTGCTAGCAAAAGTAAATGAATGTTGGTTGGATTACACAAAATAATTCTATTCAAAATTAATAACCAAGTTTGGGAATCCTTGCTGTGCTGTAAAAAATATCCCTTGGAACACTTCTCTCCACTATGGTTTCAAATTTAGCAATCCGTGGCCATTATATCCCTAAAGGATACAGCATACATTCAGGCAACTTCATACTCTAACACCACAAATTATAGTATTTTGGGAAGAATAATTTGTTTTGTGTAAAGATATTTATTTATCTAAACACAGACTAAAAACTGCGGTGGGAAAGGCACAACATGTCCCAGCACATGAAATCAATCAAACAAACAACAAGTTTGCATTTCTAAATTCACACACCACATAAAGGTATAAACACACTTCACTCATGCAAGCACTGATACTTGTATCAAAAACTCCTTAATTAACCACACTGATATAATTTTGTACTTTACGCGTGATTACCCGTTACACCTAGCAATGTTACATCACACTGCCTGGATGTGTACGAAGATGAACAGTGAGACCCCAACTCTGAGAGAAAGCTTTCCCACAGAACACACAAACATGTGGTTTTTCACCGGTGTGTGTGCGCCTGTGTTTTGAAAGAGATCCCCTACGAGAAAATGCCCTTTGACATACTTCACATTCATATGGTTTCTCTCCTGTATGAGTTCGAACATGTGCAGTAACCTGAGAACTGTTGGAGAATGCTTGGCCGCATATATGACAACTGAAAGGTTTCTCTCCTGTATGAGTTCTGAGATGAGCAGTAACATGTGATGGATAAACAAACACCTTATCACAAAAATCACATCTGTAACATTTCTCAGGAGGTTCTCCCGTGTGACAGCGAAGATGCATAACAAGACACGCCTTCATGGCAAATGATTTTTTACAATATTCGCATTGAAATGGTTTTTCTCCCGTATGTGTTCGGCGATGTCTTGCTAAATGTGATCGATTGGAAAATGCCTGACTACACAATTCACAACTGTATGGTTTTTCCCCAGTATGTGTACGGATATGTTTCTTAAGGTCACTGCTATTAGAAAACTGCTTCGTACAAAATTCACATGTGAAATGTTTTTCACCAGTATGAGTACGTACATGCACAATAACATTACCTCTTTCCGAAAACCTTTTGTTGCATATGTCACATCTGTAAGGCTTCACACCAGTATGAGTTCGTTGGTGTCGATTAAGGTGGGAACGTGTAAAGAAGGCCTGATCACATAATCCACATTTGTGCGGTTTTTCCTCCATATGTATACGCATATGCATCCTAAGTTCATAGTTGCTAGGGAACAAATTATTACATTCATCACACGTATAACATTTAACTCCTGGTGACTTCTGTTTATCATCAGTATGTCGCTTGTGTGTCTTCTGTTTTTTACTACCACTATTTAAAGCTTCTATTAGTTTTTGTATATCATATGAGCAGCCATCTGGAACTGATACATTGACAGCAGAAGCACAGTTTTGTTTTCCAGCATTTAAATTGCAATGTGCTGAAGAATCGCCATCATTGGCATTCGCTGGAGTTGATGGATCATCGTTATTGGCATGTGAATTCAATGATGCTGATGAAAGGCCTTCACTGGCACATACTTTCAGTGGTGTTGAAGAACTGCCACTATTACCAGCATCTGCTCGCAACTCAATCTGATGATTTTCACTGCAAACAAAATCTCACATTACATTACACTGTAATGCCGCTCATTTTGTTCAGCTTTCATCTTTTTCTGCAACATTTTCTGTAGTGTCAAATTTCTAATTTTTATCCTGCCTTAGTGACAACACTATGTTCACCATCATCAAAGCACTTAAACAAAGACGTTCTCTTACAACAGCAGTAAGAATATGTCACAGGAACAGATCCAACATCAGATCAAATAGAGTCTCCATCAGATGTAATTTCATATTTTTGTTTGTGCAAAATGTTTTGTACACTTTAAAAAGTGAACATTCAAATGTATCAAGTTTCACTCCAAAAGAACACAGTGGAATTATTATAAATTTAAAAAACTGGATACCAAGTCAAGTGTTCATGAAGGAAAGTGGCATCAAATTACATGTCTAATAATCTATCTGGTAGGTACAAGCAGCACCTAAAAACGAAATGTACCTGTGAGATTGTAAATTTATATGCTTACAACTACTAAGGTCCAAGAATTATACAGCACTAGTTGCACAGTCATTTATTTGGTATGATGAGTATCTACATGTCTCATGACCATAACCATGCATGCAGCTAACCACAAACTCACCTGACACGCACATTACATTCCCCTCTTGTTTCTTCTTTCTTCAGTTCTTCCTGGACTTCAGAACCATCCCAAGAATCTTCCTGCAATGAGGCAATTTACCTATCATCATCATCATCATAATCATATATAATCAGCTACATGTCAAAGAACAGGACAATAAGAAAGAATAATTTTCACATAAATTATTCAGGGGGTTGTAATTATTTAATGACATCTCATCAGCTTCATGCCTTGGCCTCTTTATCCTTCCACAGCACATGAGCTGTTCTTGTAGGGGTGGCAAGATAGAAGTCCTGCTCTATGCAAGAATTTATATCTGTCCAGCCCAAACATCATCATTGCAATGGCCGCCACATTAACACCAGTTATCACATTCAACCAAATTTGTTTGTACAGGTCAGTATTCAATAGCTAACTGCAAGCATTCAGGCACCAATTACACAAATACTTTATAAATTCTTAATTTGTGTCACCATAAAAAAGAAAGCTTCAAACTAACTGCTTACATGAACACTTGGGGTGACTGGAACATATCTCTCCAAGTAGCACAGAAAATGTACTTCATATATATATTGTTTACTTAACAATGCTCTCAGTATGTCAGATGACACAACATCAAATGGTGCAATAATCAGTGAATGATAAACTCAAAACAAAACAGCCGTGGCTTAATTTCAGGTACTATCCCGGTATACGCCACAACAGACTGAGGAAAACCAAGGAAACATGTCTGGATAACCAACTTCCAGGTTTGAAAGAAATTAATGCTCCATGCAAGATCTGAAATTCAAACATAAATGTCAGTTTATGTTCAGTACCTCTCAGAAGCTTCAAAATGCGCCCCCCATTCTATGGTTAGTCTAATCAGAAACCCAAGAAAAAAAAATTATTTTGTGTACTGCAATATTCAGTTCTGTAAATTTGGATTCCAAATTTTAAGCTTCACAAGTCTGAAACAGGTCAACATCCATACGAAAATAAACTACTTAACAAATTATACATTTATGAACAACAAATCCAAAATTATTTTTTGTGTTAATTTCAAATACAGTCTCACTTTTATGGCATCGGTGAGCATGGCAGCTGTCATGGTATGTCCCAGCAGAAGCAGGTATCTATGCAATAAAGCTGCCAAGCTCAGAGACACCCTGTAAAAAGAAGTAAATGTTTTTTTCACACTACGGACAATACACACCAACTCTTGCTTCACTTCAACAAAAGAGAATGGTTCAGGAAGATGTTCTGGTTTTACATCAGCCTGATCTCCATGTGATGAAGACCTTGAACGAGTCTCAGCCCTTGGGCCTGGTTCTTCTTTGACTGTATCCATATTATGCTGCAAAAGAAGAGTTCCCAAACAGGTGATACAGTCTGGTACAACTCCAAGAACATTAAACGTGAAATTAACACACTGTGTTGGCACAATACTACTGATGATTATCACAGTTCTTCTGAATAGACAACAGCAGGTACATTATACAAACACATAAAAAAAACATACAAGAAAAGGGAACTGAAAGCCAGTAAAGAACGAACGCACAACTGGCCGTAACATACGTACAATCGTTTTATTTCTGTGTACCTCCTGTTGTCACAGACGAGAACCATAATCTCACTCAATAATAATCATAACCCAAAGCTGATGGAAGTCAATATATCACAAATAACGCGAAATTCTAACGCTACTTCTCAAGGATTTCATAAAAATCACGCCACCTAAAAGTTTTTACTTCCGTATGTGACATTATTACACACCTGAAATGACAAATACGCGCATAGTACTCACAACTGTCGTAATATCGTAACTTACAGACTACATCTACCACGCGGGAACTTTCGTCCACAGATTATTTACCTGCTTTACAGCGTTCAATTTGAGCATGTTGGCAATCCCTGAGTGTCCAAGATATGGAGTATACGCCTTGTGAGCTCTAGGAACAAATTTTCGATTTCAGAACCACAGAAAATTATCACAGCATTTACAATATCAAATAAGGATTGCACCCACTTTCCACCAATTACAGATCATACATAGCCCCAAATCCAATCAACGTGCTCAGCCACTGCCAGTGTCACTAATTTTCATTCGGTGTATCCGTAGCAGAATTACAAAAACCGTATGTATATGGAAATAGTCAACGCTGTAAATAAAAGTAACAAAAATGTTTGCTTAAGAAGCACTGTCAAGAATTGAAGTCGGTATAAAAGTGTACAACAGTGTTAATTGTTAGGCCTAGTATGGTGTGACGGGTTTAAAAATGTAAATTATTTTATATAACGACATAGAATACCAATTACAAGGATAGAGTACTTACTCGACAACAGTTATTTACTACGCCACTGCACAACAGATAAATATTAACTATTAATGCAGTTACGTTATATACAAAACAAGATCAAAAATACAGATACAGAAGTAAATGTTAAATAGACATCAATGTATATTTTATGTGCCAGACTTTCAAATACTAATATGTCATATGTAAGTAAATTTAATTTTATTTAAGTTCAAAATATACATCTACAGAATAAAAGGAATTTTTATATTAAAATTTCTGTGAAACAAATTTAAATTTCTCGGGATTATCAGACTCCCTTTTAATATAAGAAGGAGGCATATTAAACACATTAACACCGAAATTGTACACCCCCTTCTGGTATTTAGTCAAATTCACAGATGGTTGGTGAAAATCTGCATGTGTGCCTAGTGTCAATGTGATATTGCACATATATTATTATTATTATATACTGTATATAGGACATGAACATCATTCTGTCATGCATTAAAGCCTTCCATAGTTTGCCATCTACCATGCTGTCACAAAACCAAGGCAACCTTTTATTTATTTATGTTATAGTCAATTCAGTCACCCATGACACCAGACACATCAAATTCAATACATACTACATACATTTAGCCAAGTATTAATTCATAAGCCATACATCACAGAAAAGGCAAAACCAAACTTAAAACACATCACACTAAAACAAATATATGATGTGCAAAAAGTCACACATAAATTAGTTTTTATTTATTTTATTATATTTTTATTTAAATATTCATACCTCCTTTGACAAAAGTATGCAGATACTAAGATAATGAAAGTATGCACTGTGATAAACATCTGATAATAATAATATTCAGTAAGACACATGTTCATCCACAGAGTAGAAAATGTGTTAAGAGTAAGAAATACTTCAGCTTTCTTTTGAATTCCTGTATCTTTTCTAGTTTCTTTACTTCATGACTTTTCTTGTATAATTTTATACCCATATTTGCAACACAATTTCTAAAAGGTGTAGTTCTGAAGAATTGGACATGAATATCTGATTTATGGCACATACAATGGTCATGGATTCTTCACTTAGTTTCATTTGTTCCCAATAAATAATTTTACGTAGCATAAACTTCACTTACTTATAAACATGACAATGGGAGTAACTGAAGGTCTCTAAAATGATTCCTACAAGAAGCATTTCAGCCCAAATTACTAATTATTCTTATAAATTTTTTTGTGTTTAATTTAAAAATCCTTTTGCTTTCAGGATCACCACCCCACAAGGTCAAAGCTATCTCAGCTGAACATTACAATGTGCAAAGAACATGTTTTTTGAGATATATGGACTCATTATATTCTATAGAGAATTCATCTTATAATTGCTTGTGTTTAATTTTCAGCTTAAATATTTAATGTGACTGATTACAAATTTTCATTAATGTATATACCCAAAAATCTTGTTTACACTTTGTATCGAATCTCTCTCCCTTCAAATATATGCGGTGACATTGTCGTTTACTCTGCAAAGTATGGAAGGACATTGCCATCACCTCTTCAGCATTAACTACAAGATTATTAAGCTCAAACCACATTTGTAATTCATTCAAAATATTACTTATTTTATACTGAAGATTAGTCACATTGTCCCCTAATACTAAAATGTTTGTGTCATCCACAAATAACACTATTTTTGAGTCCATAATGTTTAGAGACAAGTCACTGTGTATAATAAAAATAACATTGGGTCAAGAACACATCCCAGCGTACACCTAACGAAAAGTAAGAAACAGGAAGATTATGTCTTATAATATGATCATTGTAGATGGCATCCTGTTACTGGGCAACACCTGATGCTATTTCCAGTTGGCGTAACATATGGAGCATGACGAACGGTGATATTCGGAGGAAAGAAGTGCTCTTCAATGTAATCAACAGCAAACCATTTGTTCTACTGTGGTTACAACATAGTCAATTATGTATAGAACAAAAATATTTTGACATAGAAGAGAAGGAACTGTTTTCACTATTGATTACAACTACAATTACTGAAAGGCAAACTGATGATTTAAACAGTACGATATGAGAATGCCTCAGTGCATCACACAACAGAATACAGAAAACGGAGAGACAAATAAATGTACAGACCTTCCAGATGTCATTATTTCCAATAAAGGAATGGCTACAAAGAATGGGCCCTTCGATTGCCATGTATAGGGCACAAATAACAATTAAACATTCACGTATGGACACGTGTGTCAAATGAAAGCTGTAGAAAACAGGCACCCTATCATATATCACCCTTTTGTGTAATTCATGGCAAAACTTTTACTTACTTTTGATTCATATAATGTAGGGGCTATACTGAACCGACATTTCACGTTGACGAGCAATACCAAATTAATAAGCATCACTCAAGTACTGACAGCTTCTCATTTATACAAAGTAACTGAAGCATATGTGTGGTGTTGCAAATTACATTATTTGTATTCGAGAACATTTACTCCAACTGAAACTCAACAGCCTACCCTAACATCACAGTTGTATGCAATCAACATCACAGACCATTTACCAAACCATCCAACTTACAGCATGCAAAACATTATGTCATTCAATTAATTTAGCAGACAGAGTCACAAGTCACGCTGGAAAGGCAGTGGCCATTATCAGCAACAGGTCATGCCTGACAGACCAAGAAGAAAAAACCTTGAAAATCCATGTCTTGCACCATCCACACATCCACAAAAGATACTGTGTAATGATTGCTCACAATATGAAAATTGCTGTTGCATGCAGCTGCAGCATGACACTGGCCATGCACTGCCATTTTGTGTAGATGTTAAGAATACATTCTCATGCCATGATATTCCAGCAAATATCCTTACCTTTGATTGTCACACCCCATAACTCTGCATTTGAATAATGGTAATTAATATACACATTCATTTCCGCAGTATTCATTCACAGTAAAATTTACACACACCTTCAGAATTACATTTCAACATAATCTTTGCTCCCTTTGCTACATCACTGTTCAGTACAATCTGTGTTCCTTCTGAGACAACCCGTGCACAGCATCAAAATGCGATAAACTCTACACTCACTTTGATACATCATGTGTACAGCAACACAATTTAACATAGTCTGTGCATACTTTCATTCACCCTGTATACATTAACACAATCTGTGAGCACTATGATACATTACTGTACAGATCATACAAGTTAAAACAGTCCAAACTCACTTCCATACATCAAGTGTACTGTACTGCAGAGGTAATGTAACAAAATGTTTTGAGGTTTTATGTTCAAACACTGAATGGCATTAAAATTAAAGTCTTCCATGATATGACACTTTGTACTTTGATGGCATTTCCAGCATTTTAGAGAAACATGTTGCCTCCAGATGAAGGGCAGAAGATGGAGACAGCATGACCCCCCTGAACACTTACGTGTATCTATATAACTGCACAATGTCACGTCACAGAAGACCTTAGTGTTCATGAAGGAAAGTGGCACTAAAACGCACACTGTACTCATCTGCTTTATTCTGTGAGAAGGAAAACAACTCACTTTATCGTAAAATATAGAATCGTCCAATCACACGTCACTATGCAATAGAAAACAGGAATATTCAACCTAATCATCCTTGGAAGAATGCAGCACCCCACACACAACTACCGGCAGAATAGAAACAATCCAAGCTGCACAGCGTTACACCACCAGTAAGATAGCACGCCTCATCCCAAACTTCCTATTCACTTTCATTTTCAGAATTTCCTCCTTCAGATCCAGACCCTAAAACAAAGAGAGGCAAAAATACATATCCTGATTCTTATTCTCTTCCTTCTATGTCTTCTTCTTCTTCTTCTCTTCACACAGTTAGGGCACTAACCAAGCGGTTTTGGACCTAGTATTCCGTCTGTCTGTCCATCCATCTGTTGCTTTTAACTCTTCAGCACCAACTCCTTTGTGCTGTATGTCCTGTAACTCCTCACATGCTGCCAGCCTCCATGCACTGTACTGCGTGGGACCATTTAAATATGAAATTTATTCATCCTGGGCAGTACTTGGAATTAAAAACCAGCAACACTGAAGGGTTAATGATCATTCAGGCCTTGACGTTTGTGTGACCATGCACCACTAGTACAATGATATCAGCAACCAACAAGATGCAGCAAAATTTGTTTATCGATTCTTTTAAACTTACACTACATGTTTCAGGCTACAGTTCCACCCATCTTCAGGAGCACTTTGACTGCATATACAGCTTTTTGGAACTGTCTGCTGCAGCAGACAGCTGAGTCGGTACATTGTTCCAAAAAGCTGTATATATAGTCAAAGTGCTCCTGAAGATGGGCGAAACTGTCGCCCGAATCATGTAGAGGAAGCTTAAAAGAATCGATAAACAAATTTTGCTGCATCTTGTTGGTTGCTGACATCACTGTATCATTCAAGCCTTCTTCATGTTCTGACAAGTCAAGAGCAATTCATTTTGAGGCTTTATTTTACAATGTGTTAGTAAAACAGCCTATGTAGTAACAGCTGTATGATGACCATTAAATGGTGAACAACAATTGGAAAGGATTTTTAAGGAAGCAGTCATGACCTACTCAATATACTGTATCAGGGCACTGGTCTGATGACAGAGAAACTCATGAAATCCCTCATTCAGACAGCAGGTGTTGTACCAAGATCTGAACTGGGTACCGTCAGAAAATAAGAGTGAGAGTCTTACTGCTACACTATCCTACCCACGCAGCAGTCAGAAGTCACTGAGTGTCTAATGTCTTTCAGTCTGCAAATATGATCTAACCAGTTTTGTTTGTGCTGCACTCATTTGTTTCTGATTGCGTCCATTCCGAGTTCTAAGGTACCTTCATTCTTCTGCAGTCTAATAAATTGTCCTAAGGTATGCCAGAAGAATTTTGTGTCTCACGCCTTCCTAAGGTGTAAGTAAAGGTAAAAACCAACTTCATGAACAGTCCATTCAGTGTGAAGTCATATACAAAGTATGTGCAAGCTGCTAACAATAATTTAACCACATTTCAATATCCCCCCCCCCACCTAGCCTAACAGCCCCTAGCAGGCCAAGGCCTCCTCATTATCAAGGCTGCACAATCACATTCAATTGTGCATGTACGCACACACTCGGCAGGACTCCCCTGGAAGAGTGATCAGCCTGATGCAAACACCTCTACGGACAACACACAACACTCACAAGAGACAGACACCCATGCCCCGGGTGGATTTGAAACCAGAATTCTAGCAAGCAAGCAGCTGCAGACCCACGCTTCAGACTGTGTGGCCAATGGGATCAGCCATTTTTCAATATAGAGTGAGGTATTTTCAGTGCACTCTCAAACTGGTAGCCTTTGGTCAATCTGTACGTTGTAAGCAGCCACTGTCTAGACAACTCCCTGTTCCACAACATTTCCTAATATTGTTTGACAAAAGTGTGCTACTGCTGTAACTGGACACATCACAAATAACGATAATGATGAGGAAAACACTTTTAATGACATTTCCTGCAAAATAAAAATTCTTGTGATTGTTTTGCTTCATTTTGTACAGCAAATCTACTTAACTATACACAGAATGACCAGAATTCTACATCCTCTAGAATAAAACACAGGATGTAATGCACCCTCCCTTTTTCACTCATACGTGTTCATCGCACTGATATCTAGTGCGAATGTATTACCACTGCTTACAAATCATTAATAACTAACTCCATGGACCACAGGTCTTCAAGATTGTGAACCACTTTCTGAACCAGACTACTTCAGTCCAGTACATTTCATTCAGAAAAGCAATGGGCAGAATCTGAAGTAAGTAATGGTGATGTCACTTTGCAATCCTACCCTGGCAATTGCTTGGAAAGCCTGAAAAAACTGTAACAAGTCTTAGTACAGATGGTCTCCAGGTCTGAACTGAAACCTGGTACATTGCCAAAACAAGGCAGGAAGGCTCCCCACAAGACCATGGCATTCTGTCCAACATTTTTAAAAGCAGAACAATTTTAACCCTTCAATAAAGCTCTGGTTTAAATTCCAACTACTGTCCAAAATGTAGATGTCTGAAATTTGAAGTGCCCTTAAATGCATTTGTCAATGTATGGTGTACCGAGGACTACAACATGTTAAGTTTTCAAGGCCCTTACAGTGCACAAAATCTGGCTTTGGAGGGTTAACAGAAAGTCGACTGATAATACAGTGAAAAGTAAGTACAAAATTATTGCGTTCTGTTTTCTTCTTCATATCACCCCATTAAAGTTAGTACCAACCTGAGCCTTTCCCGTGTGCTGGACTGCCCATTTCGCTGCCAGATACAGACTTTCTGGACACTGGAGAACCTGATCTGCAGTAAGGAACAAAGTTTGTAAACACACAGAAAAAGCACATAAAAAATTGAACATATTATACCTTGCAGCTTGATAACTCTGATTAATTATTTATCTCACCATTGGTTCAGATGTTAGTTTGTTTCAAAATTGTACTGAGCCATTCATTACATGGTATGGAGTCATGCAATTTTACAGAGAGGAGGTTTTGTTTTTACATTTTCATTAATGGTCCCATACATCATCAATCTGAATTTTTTATTACAAAATTTTAGACAACTTCCAAGTAAATTATACAATGAAATATGGCATTTAGCTAACACGACATTAACTTGAATGCAATAAAATATCTTACAATTACACATTCCTAAAAACCACATTTGCTTTAACTTAAAAACAACAAAATTAACTTACCGACTTGATGACTGTGACCGCGACCGACTACCAGACTTGCTCCTGGATAAGTAAATACAAAATCGTAAGTATGAAAAGAACAGGTCTTCTGCATCAACACAATAGTAAAGGCTTTTAAATCAAGGTGTGTTAACAGTAACTAGCATATGGCCCCAGTTCATCCCCATCCTAAGCCAAATCAAGGTGCCCTTAACAGTAACTAGCATATGGCCCTGGTTCATCCCCATCCTAAGCCAAATCAAGGTGCCCTTAACAGTAACTAGCATATGGCCCTGGTTCATCCCCATCCTATGCCAAATCGAGGTGCCTTTAACAGTAACTAGCATATGGCCCTGGTTCATCCCCATCCTATGCCAAATCGAGGTGCCTTTAACAGTAACTAGCATATGGCCCCAGTTCATCCCCATCCTAAGCCAAATCAAGGTGCCCTTAACAGTAACTAGCATATGGCCCCAG
>Ga0123352_10009720_pt1 | contig 15065 bp, 8 predicted proteins | sample TergutLab28metaG_FD_89700 | JGI IMG/M metagenome (GOLD analysis project Ga0123352, IMG submission 89700) | Labiotermes labralis P1 segment gut microbial communities from Petit-Saut dam, French Guiana - Lab288 P1 | ecosystem: Host-associated > Arthropoda: Insects > Digestive system > Gut ... | reverse complement strand
TGTGTGTGTGTGTGTGTGTGTGTGTGTGTGTGTGTGTGTGTGTGTGTGTGTGTGTGAGTGTGTGTGTGTGTGTGTGTGTGTGTGTGTGTTTGTGTGTGTGTGTGTTTGTGAGTGAGTGAGTGTGTGTGTGTGTCTATTCCAAATTTTGAACCGGCTGACAGTTTTTCAAAACATTTATTGTGAACGTTGTAATTGTAGTCCGTCATACACTTTAAAGTCCTCCAAATGAGTAATAACATGACGGATTCATGAATTTGAGAAGTTGGAGCGAAAATTTAGTGCCCTAGATGAGTGAGAATTGTAACTCATCTTCGAACTAATCATTTTGTCAAGGTAATTTTTGTAGAAACTAAAATAAAAAAAGCCGGTTGCCGTTTTAAGTTTTCGTTAGTTTCGGGTTGGGAAAAACTGGTGCCCTGTAAGTACTTTACACCTTCATTTTTTCTTAAAACTGCATAGAATAAAATTAAGAAATTCTCAAATATGGCTTTGAAAACGAATACGTAAAAGTGGTCAAAAAAGTCCAGCTTTTTAAAGTTTCGAAAGGGTGTACAGATATGAAGTCCTCGTTTAAACTCTCTTTGAGCTGCAGTGCCCGCAGTACGGTCCGCCACCTAGCTGTCTCTCTCTTTCCAACACTCGTTCTAGCTTTACTGACCCAACGCGCAACGTTTAAATTGGTCACAGACCGCTCGCTTTCTGCAGCACTTAAGAGTACGTTGAAAGTACTTTAACTTAAAATAAGTTTATTCATATCTTTTAAAGAATGTGTCTCTCAACGCAAACTTTTATTAAGGTATTTATTTAAATTTTTTTTCAAAATATTTAGGAGGATCCTGCAGGCCTTACGGACGAGCAGCCCCTAGTAATATTACACGAACCACCTGAGTTAAACGTGTGAAACGTGATACAGAGGTAGGTCATATACACATATGCAAACTGCATAAGCCCTAGGACGTATAGCTTATACGTCAGCAAACATAAACTTGAAAACGGTGCCAAACTCTGGAGTTGTATCCGAATAAAACCGGAGTATCAAGTACGTACACAACCGAAGTCTCACACAAATATATATATATATATAATTGAAATGGTATATACGAGGTGACCATCGCCATTATTAGTATGTCTGTAAAGAAAATGGGCAGTGAATTTTGTCCATTTTGAAAACGCTACAAAGAAAACAAGTCAGAACACACACGTTATTTTCCGAAAGCAGAACAAAATTTTTCAAAACGTTTTCGCCTGAAATACTACAAATAACTGCCTGCATGGAGCAAGGACTTTCTTCAAATGCTGAGAACTCCTCAGCTATTAAAAAAAAAATCGCGCATTTTATGGAACTCGAAGTTTCAATACAATGTTCATGCGAACCCATCATCAACCCAGTCCTGTACAGCTACTTGAAGATAAAATTATAGTTGTCCCAATATATATTCCACGAAGGCGTGTGTAGGGAGATGGACTATAATTCCTCTCATTCTTAACCTCAACTCTAGTTGATGGTGAGTGGTCAGCCTCACGCCCCGGCCGCTTTACCCCGAAGGAAAGAGTCCCCGTTGTCCATTGCACAGTAGGCTGGCTAGTCTCAAGAGCCGGTTTGGACGTTTCGGAGAAAAGATAAATCTCGCTAATATTATCTACCCATCTAATCCTAGATCTTTAAATTGACAAGTGCTCTAAATATATACATCTAAAATATATATAATATATTAATATATATTATATATATAATGTATAATATATATGTACATAATTGAACGCTATTAAGCTGTATTACACGGACCTTTTTTACGCACATAAGTACAATTTCAAATCACAGTGTAAAAGACATGCCGGGCTGCATAACCATCGCTGGCACATTCCTTGAGGGAGCCACGGTAGCGACCCTTGCATTAACCTAAAATAAATATTATCTTCTTTTTTACTTCCTGTGTGTTTGGTGCAAGGAGGTAGCACGTTATTAAATGACAAAAGCCGCAGAGTAACGAGGATCGGGGTCACAGAGCTGGCTTAAGGTCAACGTCCTGGCAACTGACAAAAAGACCTGCTCCTTTCTTTGCAGGACCTTGGCAATTATGTGATCTTAAAATCGTTTAAATCAAAGGCATATTTCACTTTATGTTTTTAGTTGCTCCTCCTTTACTTGACGACGCTTTCATTTGCTCAGTGTAAACAATGTCGCTACAGAAGACCGTAGAATATCAGTTGGAAAGAATATTAATAGTAGTGTCCGGTCGTGGCATAATTACAGGTAGTTTGTAGTTGGAGATTGTCTGGGTGGACTGAACAAAACCAAGAATACTCTCTCCGACCCGTAATATGAGTGCGATAGTAGACTACATAACGTAGGTCAGAACACAGGTAGAATCTTCATCACAATACACAAACAAAAAACCTTTTATGAAACACGCATCTTCTGCAGCACGGTTTCCGTGTTACACCCCATGCAGATTAAAGAAAATGCGCGGTTACTTATACCGTTTAATGTACAATTTCTAATTAGTACATACATTAGATAAGTTTCCCCTACACGTTCCGCTGGGTACCGCGGTGGCACAGGGGTTAAGGTGCTGTGCTACAAATCGGAAGGTCGCTGGTTCGATCCCAGCTGGTGTCATTGGAATTTTTTATTGACATAAAATCCGTCCGATTGCACTATGGCCCTGGGGTCGACTCAGCCTCTAACAGAAATGAGTACCAGGAGCATTTCTTGGGGTTAAAGGCGGCCGGTGCGTAAGGCTGACAACCCACCACCACCCTATGCCGTTGTCACGAAATCTGGTAACCTAAACTTCCTGGAACCCTCTGGGCCACTGCAGGCCTGTAACGGGAACGATTTACCTTTTTTTTTACACGTTTCGGTATTACGTACCATCTTCAGTTACTTAAAAATCAAATGCCATGTGAACTTGTTGTCTGTGGATTCGCCTTGAGCTTCAACTCAGGACGTTGCGTGTCTGAACAGTGATTACTTGAGTCGCTGAAAAAATCTAGTTGTCGTATGAATCATTGTAAATCTATTCTGTATTCGTTGTTGCAAGTCCTGGACGTCACTGACTTCTGTAGCATAAACAGTGAAGTTTAAATATCCTCAGAGATAAAAGCCTAAGAGTAACCTGCAAGCCATGCTGCTGGGACACGTCGAACTATCTATTTTTCCGGAGACATGCTGTTAAAGAATTCTCAAACTGCAAGAACCAAGAAATGACCAAGATAAAGTTTGTAAGAAGCAAATGTGGTAGAGCATCATCACGGTCATGAAAGAATCCTACGTCTGCAGATCCACATCTTGCAAAAGCTCTGGAAGGACCTTTCTTAAGAAATCGTGGTAAACAGCCTCAGTCAGACGAAGTGGAAGAAAGTAGTGTCCCATTAGTTTTCTCCTTCCACGCCTGCATGGAAGTTCAAGGTGAATGCGCTGAACATTTTCTTTAATCATCAGGAGCCATACCTCGGAAAACATACTTCCGAAGGTCTGCGTTCATAATGTTTTTATTTTATTTTATTTTATTGTGGTGCGGATTCACCTTCTGATGGTTTGCTCATGCATCTCTTGTTTACTCTGTACATGATAAAATATGCTTGTGTACATATGTATGCCCTGTTGGTAAATATAACCCACAAATATTATTTCAAACGTATTTTGACTTTGCGTATAACTATCCTAACACAGTACGAGAAGTAATGATTTATGAACAACGCAAAGTCAGAAAGAATCTAAAAATAAATTTATTTTGATAATTTTAGTGTAGTACTCGCACACTTAATTCTTTCTAGCTGTAACACGTCATCTGCTAGTGATAGGTAGGTACACACGGTCTCCTGATAAGATGTCCTCCCTCTTAAACTTGCACGTATAGAGTGGTTGACTAGCTATTCGTAAGCTCAAAACAATAAACCCGTAAAAAGTGTGGAATCAAGATCCAAACATTCTCTGGCCTAGACACTAGGAAACTAATAAACAAACATTATCCGTGATTTGTAACTTAGATGTGACGTAATAAAGTACAAGTTTCTGCACCTTACATTCACCAGTCATAAGCATTTTCACATTTAATTCCCGTCATCAATTACAACTAATAAGGTAAAAACCCTATTACCAAATACCTGTTAACTATGTAACATAGTCTAATGATGGTGCGAATTAAGCGTCGAAATTATTATGACTGACAATTGGTTAAAACGTTTAGTAGAATGGCTGTTAGAAACTGACAAGAAATTTGCGTTATTCAAAGCTACACGGAATGCAGCAAATAAAAAACGAAATAAATGAAGTCCATAAATTTAACCTGAGCCAATAGAGTGATTGTACACACCTAACACAGAAGCTGACCGGTCAATTGCCTCATTACTCGTCCACGGTGCCATGTGGCGGTAGCGCACACGGTTTAAGGTCGGTTGAAAGGGGTTCATTCATTACGAAGTAACCTTGACAACCCACAGTCTAGCTTGTATTAAGGTACACACAAAAAGCTGAACAACGGTACATGGGCTGCTTAGCCGTGCAGTGCATGCTAAGGGAGCTGTTAAACGAGAACGTCCACGTAGAAGACGATGGAATCTGTGTCAACGGGCGTTACTATTTACTACAACCAGTCTGTCCCCTTTCTCATTCGTTTCTTCGTTCACACCAGTCGCGATGTAGATAGTGCCAGGATACGTGACAAAAGTTTACTGGCTTACTTGTTACATGCAAATCAACTAAATTTCCTTTAACGCACGACCGTAACAAAATAATCGCTAGACGCCAAAAGTTACGTTCGCCAACTGAAGCGAATTCGTACCACTATAAAAAACACGTTCCACTTCCACTTCCTTGACATTTAGTTTGTTCAGTGTTCCTTTATCGCCTCTCTCCATACCTGTTTCCGTCTCGCTGACACAGAAAAGTACATACAATTCTTAAACAATTTTTATGGTTTTATTACTTTGGAGTTAATAATTTATATTCATATTTTAAAAAGCATATTATAATTATGTACTGTACGTTCTTCTGTTTCGTGTTTCTTACTACTCTCCGAAGGGGAATATTTTGAAATAATCATAAAGCTTTTGTAAGAGTTAGAGGCTGATTTTTTGATACTTTGAAATGTTCCTGTATAATCCGTTCCTCTGTAATGACTTTTTGCCTAAATAGTGTCAAATAAACACACAGTCGGAAGGTAACATGTCCATTCGCGTGGGAAGGGGGTTAAATTAGTAAGTAAAAGTGTAAAATAATTTCAATATTATTTCATATTGGGAGTCTTCAGTTAAAGTTCACGCGAGACTTAAAAACATCACAGTACAAAACTGAGACGAAATTATGGTCTATAAATTTTATACATCTCATTCTATAATACGTTTAATATTTAATAAACTACAAAGAAAAAATTTCTGATTACATAAAGTAAGTGTAAAGCAAAATAAAAGATAATCCTTTTCCACGTTTGCTATATATTTAGCTCAAACGCTATAAGTTGAAGTACTGAAAGCATTTCGAGGATGAGGGATGTTCATGTCCGTCCCTTCGACAACCTAGGATCAGTGGCCATTGTGCAGAGAGGAATTTGATTGGCCTTTTACAGTTCCTCTTACTGTAACAAGCGCCTGAGGTATTTTTGGTTTAATTCGGCCATAAATTTAATTACAAATCTCACGAAGGGTTCTGTTTTTGTCATTAAATACGAGTGTACAAGAGCCGTAAGTTTTCTCAAGACACATAAATAAAATAAAATGGGCTTAATATTTTGATAAACGTTATAAAAAAATTAGCTAAAAAGATTTTTTACAAGGTTGAAAAAATTAGGAGTTAGTACGAGGCAGTAGTGCCCCTACCAGATAGGGAAGAATACATAATGCTTGTGAAATGTAATGTTAAATACATAGTCCGTTACGAAAACCTGGTGATCTTAGCAATAAAAGAGTGGTACAAAGAAAGACAACTTCGATGAAAGTGCGAGTAATTTCGCCTACATATTTTGGCCAATAGGATGGTTATAATTACCAATTAAACCTAAGTATTTAACATGTAATATGAAAATTTTACTTTCTTGGGTATGATTTCTAAAACAATTTTTGTCCACTGTTTTTGCGTCGCCCGGCAACCGTATACGGTTCAGTGAATTAATTAGTGCACTTTATATTTAACGTCATCATCATCATCATCCTACATCAAGGTCATAAACATACAGTAGAAGAGAAGTGTGGTGTCAAAACCCTTCTTTCTGAAACGCAATTTATTAGGTGAGAATACCTCAGCGTTTTTTTTTAGCAGTGTGCAACCTCACATTAGAAGTTCGGTGCTTGGTTACGTATTTTTCATTTTAGAACTTAATTAAAAATTTACGTGCAAAATTAATATAGGCCATGTGCGGTCACAACTATTCAGAAGTTCTGTGTGGTATACGAATGAAGCAATTTCATTATTCCATTAGGTACAAATTGCTTTACTTAACGTCACGCAGTAGAACGGACAATTGTAAGGATAAACTTTTAAACAGCGATAAAAACAAGCGAACATGTTATTCGAGAATACTGCACTGGTCTTACGAGCCTTAATAGCGAATGCACATTTTGCGGTACTTCGGTTTAAATGGTTCAGAATTACAGTGGTGATAATTTTTAGAACTAATGTGAAACTATATTTTTGTGGTAAACTGGTGGATGAGATGGGTTAGACTGGAGAGTATCAGGACAAAATTGCGAGTTGAAATTTCCAGAGAAGTGAATTTTGCATTGAATCATGTGAAGCGTCACTTGAGCAGCATAACAACTTCTTACTGTCGCACATCTCACAGCCGGGAAGGGCGTCTTTCCATTTGTAAATATGCGAAATTATTAAAGCCTTCCCAGCTGGGGCACGAGATCTGTCTCTTCTGAAAACTGCCCAGACCCCCTCAAGTCTACTAGTCAATGGTTACCAGGTGATCGTTCCCCGGGTTAAAGCCGTCGGAGCGTGAAGTTTAACGATGAGTAGAGCTGTACCTCCATTTCCACGTATTCCTTGATGGCATATACAAGGACAAATTTGTAAACTTATGTAAGCATTCTTTTAAGTATTCTTCAACGCAAAATACAGGAAAAAGTAGTGATGAGAAAAGATAAGAAATAAAATAAAAATCCTGTTACAGAGAGAAATTCAAATTGGTCAGTGAAAATTGGAATTGGAAAGGAAAAACTACTGCATTAGGTACCATTCCAAGTTGTGCCCATTTTTCACGGTCATTCTGTATCTCTTCTTTTGACTTACGGCTGTGACACACATTTCCTATTTCATCATCCTTAAAAATACACACCGTGAGGTTTTTTTTGAATGAAACTTTTTATGAAGGGAAATGTTCCGAAGATGTTTTAAAATGAAAGCTTCCTGTAGATTATAATAAGGTAGCAGTCTAAAATACGCCATGATAAGATTTAGGCCCTTCCACAAACAAACGTTGAGAGTTGTAAATTTTGTATTAAATACTTCTTATTGTAAAGATTAAAAATGTAAAATTTACAGAGAGTCTACGAAAAAAAGAAAATGAGTATTAGTGTTAAATTATATACACTTTAATGAAAACAATAAATTATAAAGTAAAAAATAGCATAAAGCGTCAAGAGAACTGTCGTATATCGAATTGTCTCCAACACATTACACGTCATCTCAGCCAGGTATTTCGTGCGAAAAGTAATAATTCATTATGAAAAACCGCTGTCATGCTTCCAAGGAAGTACCTCCTGTCTGTGGCAGTATCGACCACAGTGAAGACGTTTAGAATAATAATTATATTTATTTTGTAATACAAGTACAATTTTAAATTCTTGTCTTGAGAAACTATCAAGTTTTATGTCGTTGGGGCCGATGGTTGTCATAGTTACCTTGCATTAAAAATGTTCAAACATCGCGTTTAGCATTAACTCCAAGTAAAGGTCTAGTAACAAATTGTTCAATACCCATACAAAGCAAATAAAACTTGGGTGAAGAGCGGTGACTGAATACATTAATGTGGCATACAAGTCTGCTATGAGAAATAAGGAAATATTTGCAGTGTAACTGTTATGACTTATACCATTCTGAACTACTGAATTTTTATCCAAATTTTTAAACACCTGTAAAAGTAAACTGTATAAACTATGGTGGTCAGGTCGACGATCTTCTTTCCGAGAAGTTTGCCCTGAAGGCGCGGAGTTACCTTGACCTAGCTGAGGCGCAACCTAACGCTTTTATGTGTTTCCGGGAGAAGAACGATTACGGAGCTAGGTTTTTAGTTCTCTAGGTCAATGTAGAGAAACTGAAACCTGTGATCGTGCTCACAGCTTTAATACCGTGAGAAAACTGCACATTAGACGGTGATAAACCTTAAGGTTTGGCTACTCAATAGAAGAAGAAATAACTATTGATGTTTCTGCTAAGAGGGGTCGCGATCAGAATTGCAAAAGTAGGTAACGCTTGAGAATATACCCATTTTTTCAAGATAGAACGCAGACTCCTAAAAGCAATTAAAGAATTCGGCTTGTAAATATTTGACATGACGGATACAATGGAGTCCTTAGTGGGAAGCTGATACTCGCTCAGTTAATAAAGATATTATCCAATTTTTTTTTAGAATCGGAAAGTTCATTATCGTGTCAACACGATCCGGACTTCGGACCCTATCCAGAGCCAGATGAATCCAGTCCACGTCTTGAAAACGTTTTATAGAAGGTTACACTTTGTGTTTTCTTTCAGTCTAAGCAAAAAAAAAAAGTTTCTTACCCCAAAATATAGTGTTTGCTGGTGCTATATTTTAACTTTGAGGTTGAAACATATTTTGCACAGGCAGATGTGCGAATTTTGACTGTTTGCTGGTATGCATAAGGGTGTATACAATTTATGGAAATACTTGATATTATCACTGCTTCAATATTACGTATATGAGTGTAAGAAAACAGGCAGTTATGGATGACCAGAACATGTAATGATATCCTTTATACACGTACCTTCATGCGGAAGGTGTGAAATAAGAAGACTTGTTTGCCCAGTATATACTCTTATATAAGTGTTTCCTTCAAAATTTGTTTTGTATTTGTTTATGAAATGGTGCAGCGTGAAATAACGTATATCCAACACACTTTTAAAATCCTCAAAACCGCACCCTTAAGAAATACACTTTTTAGCGTCAACGACTGTCTAAAATCGTAAACACAGGCTTTTAGAGTGTGAGAAATTATTAAGCTGCGAGTTTCTATGTATTGTACAGTTGAAGAATGAGAATGTGATTCTTTATTGCTATGCTTTACGTATAGACACGTTACAGATTATAACTTAAAGAATTTCGTTTATAATACTCTGTACTTAATTTGTTTTATTATTAAATAAAATCCTGCATTTTGCTCACATAGCGTGCTGACACGTGTAATGTAGTTTTGAGAATAAACATAGATTGTCTGCTTGAAATTAAATTACGAGTCTGTCTTCGGGATGTGAGTTCGTTGTGTGTTTTTTGAGGTAGAAATTGAATTTCTGACCATAATTTTGAAGAGTTTCAGCTACAAAGGGACTCATAAAACAGGGCTATTCTTCTAACCTCAAATATAGCGTATAATGTAGATCGTCACGCAAACTTTGGCTTGGGGTTAGGACTTTATAATTTATACACTTTTACTTGCCACTTGAAAAGATTTGTTTTCTATGTCTGGTGCATGTTTTCTCGGGCAACGTAAAGTTAAATGTCAACTCACTTAATGTCATTGTTACGAAAATTGTTTCTTCTGTGTTTATATATACCAAGGTGTCCGATCAATGCGTTTATTCTCAGTACATTTACGGGATGCTCACCAAATTCCCTCATATATCTGTTGGATAAAGTAAAACATTTCTTTCTGTAAGAACACCAAAAGTTATTCAAGGAAAGTCTTAATTCGAGATGTAAGATATGCGTACTCACCACTGCACTGCCACCAAGGCCCAATGAACCCACAAGGATTACTTACCTTATGATTTTGTTGCATAAGAATAACTCGTAGTTTTATACAAATGATCTGAGTTCAAAACAGACTGTGTCAAATTGTGGACATCCGCTTCAATCTGTGTTTCCACTCTTAACACCATCACAGAGCTCGGAGTCGCTTAGACCTCAATCGAATATGAGCGCTTTACTCAATTGGACACAGCCGGAATTTAATTCACACATAGTATTAAGAGACAGCATGCAGCATGCATACTATACCACAAAGTTGCGAAGAATACTTGTCCCGTCGGTCATCAAGTCTTAATTAATTGTGTCACAAGTCTTTGTCTACATTAGTAATACAAGCCTCAGTTAGTTTCGTCATGCATGTTGTTAGCTGATTCATTGTTTGGTTAGTCAAAGCGTTCAATGTTTAGCTGCGTATAATATATTTCTATTTTGTTAGTAACGTCAAAATTTTATTATGCATTTTATTATTTTTACAACCAATGTTTTCTCTGTGCAGAAACTACAGATCTTTACTCCTATTATTGTTGAGATGATCCAGTCAGGAAGAATGGGCTGGGTGTGGAATGTCGTACGGATGACAAAGATAACTGCATGCACAATTTATATCCCAAATGCTGAAGCAGTGAGACCGCCTTGGAAACACAGGCGTAGATGATGGATAATATAGAACCTTTATATTAAGGGGACAGGGTGTGAGGTTACGGACTGGATTAATTTGGTTCGGTGCATGGTCTTATAGCACGTTGTTGTAACATGGAAATAAATTTTGGCGTCCCATAAAGGACAGGGAACTTCTTGGCTAACTGAACAATTATTCATTAACTTCAAAAAAGGAGCTTCTCCATGAGTATCATTAAGTATCTAATAATAAATCAGTTCCAAAATAGTTTCCTACGCCACAGAGAAAACTTTGGTGGAACACATTTGAATCATAGCTCAGAGATCGTGAAGAAGTTAAAATGGTTTGAAGAATGTGAGTCTACCGGTTTTGGGATTCATTCCACAATACTTGAATTGGGTTAACAGTTCAGTGAAGAAAACTCGTTCCTAACTGTACACCGACAAATCGTTTTCTTCATCGTGTTTTTATAAGTCAAATATAAGCCATGCTAGTAAAGTATGTGGATAACGAATATATGTCGTGCATTACTGTACATTATTTTAAAATTAATATAATATTTGAAAGAAAAATATCTGTTTCATTTGGTCTATGTGATATCCAACTGAGTTCAGTTGAATGGAAGCCTCGGTGTATATCGCAAATGTATTTTAGAAATTTCCATTTAATTTTTCCAAATTTTTTTTTTTAATTACTGCATCCTGAGTGAACGTATTATAACTTCTAGCCTTCATCACTAAACTTCCAGTTCTACGTATGTCTCAAATACTTATAAAGCATTTAGGGCTCTAAGTCATAACAGTAGCTTTAAAAGTTTTCCGTACATTCTGAAATTCTACTCTAAAAGTCACATTATTCAACTTTGAAATATTTTCTTCCAGATATTGAAGTTGAACTTCAATGTTACTGAAAAATATGCATAGGAAGCATTCATTGTTCTGTCTCATCATTACGCAGGCCCGTAAAATAATTCTAACTCCTGAGATTATGGTAATGGTAAATACTTTTGAAAATCGTGTAACTGACAGTCAGTATGTGATCATATTATTTTCCTAAATTTAAAAAGTAATGGTCGGTGTAAAAATATAAAGCCTGTATTTTTTATCCTAATATTCTGAAGGATTCAAAATATAGCCTTCTAATTGTATTAAGTAATTTTTGCTCTAAATCAGGCTAAGGGGTTTCATAATTATTTTTTTAAATGTAAGATTAGAGATCTGCCCAGAGTTCTGTCCGACAATTAATTTATCTTTTTTCAAAATTTAAAAAATTTTGCTAAAAGAAACAAGCTTTTCCGAATGGTGTGTGAATTTTCAATTGAAAACTAAACTACATGGGAAATATTGTTTTCTGTGGACATTAAAAAAAACTGTCCTAATGCTTTAGCGTAAGTGTCTAGAATATTTGTCGATGTGATTTAATCCGGGAAATAATTCGGGTTCTCTAGTCTTTAGCGTGATAGCTAAGTTTAGTTGCATCTGTAGATATATTCTTTACCGGAAATTGTGTATGTTGTATGAATTGTGACAATTATTTTTCATGCTGGTATTTAATGCCAAGAAGTTTCAAGGAGCATATGGACCCCGATGTACAAGTGACAGGGTTAGTCACAAAGTATCAAATGTGTATAATACAGTATACAATTAGAACACAACTATGTTATATTATCAAGTATTATACAATTATAATACTTGATAATATAACATAGTTACGTTCCGGCTGTATATTATACGTAATTGATACTTTGCAATTTGATTAACACAACGGTGATGACTCTCCTCAAAAAAAGGGTTAGTCATTTTTTAAGTTTTCTTAGAGCTTCTGATACAAAATTGATGTTAATTGATTATTGCACAAGAATGTGCAAAGATATTTAGAATATGTAAAATTTTCATAAAACGTATAAATGTCTAATTTTGGGATAAGTAGATGTCACGCTGTTACTGGGAAGCATTCTTTATCGTCTAAGACAGTTATAAATAAATTAGCGTGGCACACAGTTTAAAATGATGTAATAAATGCGATATTTTAAAAATCTAATTCATAAAATAAAATAAATTATGTATTACATATTTTTGGTTTACAGTAATTTATGTATACATACACAATGACTTCATCCCTGAGTTCAATTGTCACAAGAATCATGATAATGAAATAATTTACAACGTGACATTTACCGGAATTCAGTTGTCTTTTGTATATGCAACTACGTATATATACTATGTTAGAAGAGCACTGACATGTCAAAAAGACAGGCTTAAACAAGAGATTATATAAATAATTATAAATATAGGTCTATAAAGCAAATATTTAAATTCTACGTCATCAAAATAGTGCTAAAGTTTATAAAAAAATTTACCCAGACAAATTTCACATTTTGTAGAATTCACCATCATATTATTAAAGCTTCCAAATCTCACAGAGAGAAAGTGTTAAAATTAATGAATGTTCGAAAACATCATTATGGTCTACAAACCTTTCAGTTTTAATGTTTTTATAGTTTGATGCAGTACGCTCATTATGAGTGTTCTTTAATATTCACACACCAAACACCGCATGCCATGTGTCTTCACATTTTTTACATCACACACATTTCATTCAGCATAAACATTACTTCAGTGTATAAAATTTTGAATCGGGGCGCTCTTACTCTTCATATAACTTAAATAAATAATTCCAGGCTCTGTTTGCTAGCCGGCAAATAATCCGAAAATGGCGATTAGTTATCTTATGAGATGATTATTTTCGGAAGACTCACGTGATCTCTTAGCTTCAATGACATCATCACCAACAACATCCTCGATTTCGTCTTCATCGTCATCATCATCGTCATCTTCGTCATCGTCCTCTTCGTCATCGTCATCATCGTCTTCGTCTAAAGTAACATCGATATCGTCGTCGTCGTCGTCATCATCATCATCATCATCATCATCGTCATCGTCGTCAGACGTACCAGTACCACCTGCTGGGACAGCTTCCGGTTTCAGTATGTCAGTATTGTCAAGACTAGAGTCGAATCCTGCAGCAGCATTGTCGTCGGGTTGTGAAAGAGTACCGGCTGCCTGTTCTTCTGGACTTAAATCATCGTAGACGGGAGCAGTTGCGGACCCGGAGTTAGTTGTGGAGGAATCAGCTACTGCAGACAGAGTCTCACCAGGGGCTGGGTAGTCGACAGATGAGAAGTCTGCAGCTGCTAAGTTACTGATGGGCTTTGCGGCCTGCTGAGCCACCCCTGCACCCAGTTGTGTTGTTGCCTGGACAACTGGTATCGCAGACGCTGCAGGCAGTTGGCCAGGAGTTTCGTCGTCATCGTCATCATCGTCGTCATCTGTGTCAATAAGCAAATTAGGTGATCAATTACGGCGTGGCTTCTGCAAGGTTCTTGCACTGAAATATGTAAAGCTATTGAAACGAAAACCCATTTTCGATTTATTTCGGAGTATTTGAATCAGTTGGTTATTACTGTGATCAAAACAGTCCGCCAATGCAACCTATCACGAAACAAATTAATTCAATTCACAATCACACCCCTTACGTATTCAAGAACCATTTTAATATTATTCATCAATCCACGCCTAAACCACCATACAGGTTTTCTTATTACACTTGTGGGTGCATTTATTAACTCTTCCTTGTTTACTTCCGCCCATCTCCTACTTGATTTAAACGCCACAATTCAACCCCTTAATGCAGAATTATACAAATAAAATGACTTTCCATTTGGATAAATAATTCGAACTCTTTCTGCACCTGTACTGTTTTGGACAGCAGTAGTGCCACAACACTAAGAAAACATATAAGCCTACGTGAGTTCCACGAATTTTAAAGGCAATTAGAGTGTTTTTGTGACCAGGGGAAACAGAAAGACATATGGCCACGATATATCAAGTTAGATCCTTATCCGTGTATGATAAGTAATTTGTGATAAAATTACAGGTCTTAGGCGGCCCACACATTTAACTTAGTACGAATTAATCTAGCACCAGCTGTTTAGTAATTTTATTAGTATTTAAGTGTTCGTCTTACACATGTTAATTCTCTTGTATTCATCACTCTTATGATACATGTCAAAACATGGTACAGAACTTTTAACGTAATTTATTCCGTGCATTTTGATTAACTTTCTCATTTATAAAACCAACATACGCACATGCAATATAGGCCTAAGTAACAATAAAGTTATTTCTTTATTCCTACAGGTTTCGGCGGAACTGTGCCATGCACAGAGAGTCTACAGACCAAATTTAAAACTCACTAGATGACAGTAGTAACATATTATACCGTAGTGACTTCTGTAGCTATATTCAAAAGTGATTATCTCGTAAAATTTGATTCTGTATGTTTGGTATAAGTAAAATACACTAAATAGTGTTACATATTATATCGTAGTGACCTCTACAGCTAAACTAAACTAAACTCCGTGGCCTTAGTCCGCACGCGAACTATACCGACAGAGCGGCCGCCGCCGGTCGGCGAAGTTAGTGCCAACTTTTGCGGATAGAGGGGTGTCACGTGGTCAG
>Ga0123352_10009718_pt1 | contig 15067 bp, 7 predicted proteins | sample TergutLab28metaG_FD_89700 | JGI IMG/M metagenome (GOLD analysis project Ga0123352, IMG submission 89700) | Labiotermes labralis P1 segment gut microbial communities from Petit-Saut dam, French Guiana - Lab288 P1 | ecosystem: Host-associated > Arthropoda: Insects > Digestive system > Gut ... | reverse complement strand
TTCTCTGGCCAATATCTCCGTAACCATTGAACTTTGGATATAGGTGTTTTGGGTTATATCGTTATAGTTTGACCTAAGGAACACTCTCCCGAAGTTAGGTCCTTTCCTCCTGGGACACGCTGTGTAACTTCTAAATAATTACGTCACATGACATAAATCCACGCTTTGATGACCATTGCACAGTGTATTAAATATGATACGTAGTGATAGTATTTTCATACCTTTTCTTTCTCCCCCCCCACCCTTAACCTCCAACTTCCCTCTGTTTACCCTAAGGGTTTTTGTTTGTAATTTTTATGCTATCATTCTGAATTATCTTTGGTGTTACTCGATTATTAAAATGTGTAATGGGGTGGGTAATATGTGGGTAATATGCCTAGGCTCTGTGGGGATACAACGTGCCTTACCCAATCCTCTTAGCCGCATTCTTCGATTTAATCGGAAGTTGAATATTCTTGCTTGATCATAAATTATAATGTGAAGTGAATTCTTATTTATTTTAAGGTAACAACCGAGTGCGTACTTTATTGATAGCCAACTTTACATTCTCACCAATTATTGCCAGTCTGGATCGTGGAGATTAATATAGGTGTTGCGCTGTAACTTGCATTTGAGGGGTATTTTTTTTTAGAAACTCGGCCAAATTACCTATTAATAAAATTGTCTCTTTATTTCTCTCTATCAATACAATATGATAACTGCCTATATAATAGGCCACGACCAACCAATTAATATCTTTAACGACTCATTATTCATGATTATATTTATAGCTGATATGACGGTATTTAAACCCCACAGTCCAAATAGTGCTGTAAAATGGTCCAAGAATTAATGAAGCATACAGCAAGAAAACAAATTTTAATGCTATAATTAAGATCCCTGTCTGTGCTTTTTGGTGCAAAATATAATCTTTGAACTACTAGCATGTATTACATTCCAAATCATCCAGTAGAAATTCACTTATTCCAGCGCCAGAGGCTTGGAAATCCGTAATTTTATCATTTAAAATTATTAATAATATAGTCCTTCCCGTACCCCAAACACACTGGATCTCCATGACGAAGATCACTAGGTAATTTCGTTTAGGAAAGAAATGGGCCCTTTTTTGTAAGAGTCATACGGAAACACAAATACACCGTGTGGGTAAAATGTGGAGCTTTATAGGTTTTGAAGCTGGTAATAGGCATAGCAACTACTCTGCTGAAAGGGTTCAAGGAAACAAATGCCCATCATCATTTAAGAACAAGTTTTGTATGGCCTTAGTGCTCGAGACTGGTATTCGAAAGATGCCCGGTTCGCATGTCATCTGGCACAACGAGAATACTCAGACCCTTTTTGCATTTCCTCAGTTGAGTCTAGCAAAGGCGGAAATAGCATCTTCATTAGTACACAAACGCTGACTCCTCATCATTCCCAATTCAATAATAATAGATCTTACTGCCATTCGAAATACTGATATCAGCTGTTGACCTTTACCGGTTGACTTCCTTTTATATCGATTAGCTGCCTCAGGATTCGATTTTCAGAACATTATTTCCAAATATTATATTAATTATCACTCTCTTCGTGTCTATTATTCCCAGTCACACTTTAATAAGTTCATTACATTTACAATCCTTCATTTCTTATCTTGCAGACTTTTTGAGGAAACACCTTTTTACTGCCTTCATTAGTCCTGTTTGTTTTTTCAGTTAGCATCAAAGCTGCGGCTTGAAATGAAAGCATTTAAAATAACGCTATACACTCTTGGGAATTTTGGTTTTTGATATCTTACAGAGAGATGTTGTTTTAAACAGTGATAGAAATATTGGAATTTATTTACTCAGTTTCGTAGAGATATTAGCGTCATTGCTTATCTCATAATCTACACTTTAGCCTAAAAATTTGACATTTCTTTTTTATTGACATTGCTTCTTTATTGAAGAACTCTGTTGTTTAACATAAATTCTCATGTTTGTAACATCATTTCTTCTCTAAATGTGGCTCCTCTGATTTTTGTTGTAAATGTTAGGGGTTTGCTATGAATTGACGTGTACATCTTCTGTGGATGAAGAACGTATTATGTTCAGGAATTACGCCAATATATTTCATATTTCAAAGTGATCAACTTTTCCGAAGTCTTCCAAGTTTTACCTTCCATACTGAACTATGGCGTGTCCTCTCTTATCTATATGTTTGGTCCTACAATTGAATATTATTTATAACGGTAAAGGTAAAGGTAAAGCAATTCCATTACAGGCCTGGACAGGCCCTGAGGGTTCCGAGAGATTGAGGCTCCCAAATTTCTAGACAATCGGCACATGGTGGTAAGGTTGTCAGCCCTACACACCAGCCGCCTTTACCTCCAGGAAATATTACTGTAACTCGTTTCTGTTAGAGGCCGAGTCGATCCCAGGACCCTAGTGCGGCCGCAAGGATTATTAACTAAATTCGTAAACGTAACTTCAGCTGCCTGTTTGGCATTTATCTGTCGTCAAAGTTACATTTCTGCACAACGGCCTAAGAAGTGCTGATACTTGTAAGATGTAAATTCGAAACTTTGATTTATAATACTTACGTTAAAAATGTACGTAAGTAATTAAACATTTTGAAACAGTCTATCGTTGTAACTTGTTTCTTTACAACAGGCAGCAGTGAACTCTGTGTAATTCGAGCTAAACTGTAATATTTGTAAGTGAAATTTTCCAGATGTAGTTTAGAGAATGTCTCAAGGTTTTGTAGTTATATCCGTATTGATCAGTAATCGACAAAAAAACCTTTTTTAAACGATACCACTAATCGGTTTCCTACATGTGACAAATAATTTCAGTCCTTCAAGAACTTCTTTCGTTTCTTGTTAATTATTCAGTTAGATTAAAAAATGGAAATAATTGATGTGTGTATGTTATATTGTATTCGCAAAGAACGCGTGGTGTGTTATGATTTTGCTAAGACCTCTCTGTAGAAATTTTCTATTTGCCTGTGCCTATATTTATATTTAAAACTAAACAAACCTTTTTTTTTTGTTTTGCTGACCGTGCATCTCAGTATAATCTTAGTAAATGACCAACTTACTGCACAAATTCTGTTTTATAATAAGTTTATTTCATGCCTCTACATGTTTCGAGCACAATAGTGCTCGAAACATGTAGAGGCATGAAATAAACTTATTATAAAATAAGAGTTTGTGCGTTAAATTGGTCAATTACGAAGATTAAGCAAACAAGTTGTGATCCTTGTTAGATAAGCTGATAGTCACTCAACCTCTGAATACTTTTCTGCGTTTTTTCTCCAGAACTCGAGTGGAAATCGCGAGATCTGCTTCGAGCTATTTTAATCCAGTTTACTTTGTCGTGCCCGTTTCCTTTAAGGCCAGTTTTGTTATTATCTTCTAGTCTACGCCTATAAGTTAGAAGTGGTCTCGTTGATTCGGATTTTATACAATAAAATTTCAAGCATATTTCTCGTCTCTGTTACGAGTGCCACATACTGGATTTGAACACTCTAACGTTATCTTGAATTTTGTTTTTAAATCATTTAATTCAAATATAGTTATTTATTTTACACTTTCTGCTAATTTAAGTGTGATGTGTTGTTAAAGTAGGGTCGATAAATTAATTTACTGAAGGAAAGTGGGCGGTACATTCTGCTACTTACAACGTTAGCTCAAGGTCGTGTACTCGTATTAAGTCCTTTGATTTTGGTGTTAGACTATCGCCGAAGGCGGGGTTATTTTTGTAATAAGAAGCTATCATCGTGGATTCGTGTATTTTTATAATGTTTTAAAAGAAATTTTCTCAATATGAGAAAAAAAAATGTGTTCAGAAGAAAGTTTGAATCCCAGACCGTAAATATGCAATAAGGCTCTAGTGGCTGCTACAGTTTTATTTCATCTTTTGTTCTGATATGCAGTAGATATGAAATGTATAGAAAAATGAATTTTTTTTCCAAACTATCACCTACTTTTGTTTTAAATACTTTGTTTATTTAAGTAAGTTATATACGCTCTTAAGACGACGTAGTTCCACTTATTCTTAATCTCGACACTGGATGAGCGTGATTGGTCAGCTTCTCTTCACGGTCGCTTGCCAATTGGGAAATGTCGCCTGTGCGCCCTGAATACTATGCTGGGTGGCCCCAGCGCCATTCTGAACACTTTGGAGATGGAAAATAATATCTTGCCCTTGGCTGGGGTCGAACCACTGTTACCCTGTTGTCCAGAATACCTGCACTTGAATTTCTCTTCCTGTTAGCTAATATCTTTACGCATTCCAGTGGTTAGTGTTTGAGGAAGTCGAATTGTGGCTTATAAACAGAAGGTTCGTATCTAATTGCACACATTACGCTGAATGGTCTGTTCTTCGTTATATAACGACTTATCCCTGGCTGGGATATAACACAGTTTTGATTCCCAAGCGCCTACACCTTATGCATAAAACCGGTTCTGTTTGCTGGTGAAGTTTTTGATTTAGGTGTCATGTGGACTTGGTGCATATATGTGATCACGTGACACCAGGCAAGGCTCCACATAATTACTGATCTTGTACCTGGAATGTTGTAAGAATGGAGTATGCAGTGGCGTGTATTCTTTATACGATAAAAGGCGTCTTGAAAACATGTAAATAAAAGTTTTATCTTCAGTATGACAAACAGTATAATTGCAAGCATTGTGTAGTGTCTTAAGAAGTTTATTTACGGATATATTCGGGATAAATTACATAACATTCCCCTCCCCCGCATTAATGCTGTAAAGGTAAAGTATATATCCTAAGCTAAGTTAAAGGTAGAACCCAAATAACATAGATTAAATGTTTATCGCACTGTCGAAAATCTGGCAGGTGAGCACAAAGATTGTGATATTCTAATAACAATTTTGCGTTAAAGCCAAGTAGCGATTGTGTTGATGTAACGCTTGCTGTAGTTTAGACACATTGCACTTACTGCCAGCACAATTTGTGTGTATTTAACGTTCAGAGGACCGTGCATCGTGATAAATTCTTATAATAAAACCAACTAGATGCAAAAATGTCTCAAATTTATTTTTGGAATAAAACTCTACATGTTTCGGACAGTTCCTCTGTCCATCATCAGGAGTCTTTCACTGTACATAAAGCAATGGGTTATGTCATACAGGTTTGCTGATAGCTTGCGAACAAGATCAGGAAGAAACTGATCCTGATCCTGCTCGCAAGCTGTCAGCAAAAGTGTATGACATATACCATTGCTGTGTGAAATTTTAGATATTAGTAGAGCTTGTTGGTTTTATTATAAGAACACTGTGTGTACTGCTACTTCTGTGTGTTCTATGCAAATGTCAGAATAAATAATTCTATATACCGTTCACAACGTAGTATTTTAAAACAGCTCCTTGTCACGTCTGCATCGTGCGTAGGCAACCTGTCTCCCGAGCAGCTGAATACACGCTCACATAGTTATCAAACACTTTTAAACCGTGGAAAAGTTTCAATTATTAGGAAAGACAATAGGCCGTACACATTACATTCAAGAAGATATTGAAAGCAAACTTTTTTCTATCAGTTTAGAACAATTAGTCTTTATATGTTCTGTTCAAAGTCGCAAGTACTGAATGCATTTATATTACCAGCTGTTTGCTGGAGGTGTGAAAGTTTATTTCTGAACGAATGAAAAAGAATTATGGGTACTTGAAATGGGTTTTAAGAATTGCAATTGAACCTAAGGGAGGCAGAAACACGAGGCTGTCTGAGGGTCGGTAGTGAGAAGCTTCACAATTTGTACTGTAATATTAGTTGAGCAGCGTCCATTATAAATTAGTAATAAAATAAATTATTTGTTATCTAACGGAACTTCTTAACATTGTAAGCGCATGAGCTAGCCTCAGTCAGATAAGACTGCCTCGTCCTAAGATATCTAGAAGTAATTTTCAAAATTAGAGTTGAGAATTGTGGAGAATTATTGGATTAATCATAGGCTGTAAAGTACCAGTAAAGCAATCTTTTTAAGGGTAGGTACTATTAAGAATGCAACCAGGATGTTTACGAGCAAGCAAGTACAGTGAACTGACGAGATTCAGTGTCCCTCACTTCAGGCCACGGAGGGCTTGCAACTGCTTCTTCTACCGCCCGTTCCAACTCCGTAAACATAATTTTCTTAACATTTTATTGGACGTTGAGGTCGCTTTTTATTCGGAATGTCCCGGGTTCAACTCTTGACGTCGAGGTCGTGTAAGCTGTCTGAAATTTCCCACGTCTCTCCTTGGCTTCTCCAGGGATATTCCGGGAGAGTATCGTAAACTGGTCACAGCCTCTTGCACTAACGTCATTACCCAATTGTAATCCTCTGCTGTATAATTCGTCACGGGCTGTGCGTTGATACAAACTGCAAAATAAAAATGCCATTCCGAAGTATAAGACGACACCAAGAACAAATGGGAAAACACGAACCGCCACTGGACTGCTGTGAGGGTCACGATATTATAATTCCGGACAGTTGGTCGCACTGACTAAAACCTGCCTAATTCCGCTGTGAGACCGACATCAGCCCTCGGGATTTAGGGACCTTTGATCCTTTGAACCCACCGACCCATTCCCTCTGTATTGGCCTTGTACAATCTACACTACCTGTAGCTTGTGTGGGCCCAGTTAGGTCACTCAGTTAAGTGACTGGCTCCGTGTTGGAGTGTTGGGGTTCGACTCATGCGACGGACAAGAATTTTCTTCCGTAATATCTACTCTGGGGCTCACATATGGATTCTGTGGTCACTGTCCCCAGTGGCAAAGTGTAAAATTGGTCGCTATTTCATTCACCGTCGCGTTTAAGGTTTCCGTTCTTCTGTTGTACCAATATAAAGTGAAAGCTGCCTATAACGGAACCGCAAGGAACCCAAATTCTTTCCGTTGCTGCCACGTTTCATTTCATAAATATACTTGGATTTTTGTTTTATGTTTATTATCACATAATAGTGGGAGGCGGGGACTAGACAATCCGGGCTTCGAATTCCGACAGGGAGAAGAGACTTTCTATTCTCCCAATACGTCTAGACCGCCTGTTTGGGCTCACTCATCTTTCTATTCAATGGATACCGGCGTTCTTTTCTGAAGGCCAAATGGCTGGGTCATGAACCTGATCACTCGCCTCCATCTCTTTCAGACGTTAAGAATTAGTGCAGCTATGCGTCTAAGGACCCTATATACCTTCTTCTTGGGGTGGACAGGGCAACGTTAACTCCTCTAGTTTTGAATTATTTGTAATAATAATAATAATAATAATAGCTGTATAGCTGTACTGGAATCGCAGCATACGTACGGACAAAATAATAACTTTTTATCAACCTGACATAACTTTTATGAATAAGAAAACAAAGAACACCTTTTTGATAGACACAGCTGTCCCAAATACACATAATCTCGCCAAAACAATAACCGACAAACAAAACAAGTACCAAGAACTAACGAATGAAAAATGTGCTATGTGGAAGCAGAAGGCAGCACAAGTGATCCCGATAATAATATCATATACGGGAGTAATTCCAAAAGTCACTATCACAGAGTCTAACAAGACTTAACCTGCACCCCAATATATACACACAGCTGCACAAATCTGTAATTCTTGGCGCATGTTCAATTGTAGAAACTTTTAAACTAAAGTAAGACCACAGAGCCTAATCCTGTTGATTACTACATCCCAGGATAGGTGAATATTTCCCAGCCAAATCTGAGAAGTGAAAAATTCGATAATAATAATAATAATCTTACATAAGTAGTACAAACATATACATACATACATACAAACATACACATTAAGTGTGTGTATATATATGTATGTATATATTTGTACTAAGTAATATGGGTATAATAATAATAATAATAATAATAATAATAATATCATCATTATGTAATCACAAGGAGCGAAGAAGTGAAGTAGCGAAGAATTTTAAATATCTCGATTATGAAATTTCTTATGACAATGAAATGGTGTTCAACAAAACTAGTCACATTTTCTCAAATACTGGGAATTCTAAACAACGTTTTTAAACGAACTTTGTTCCAGAAATGTTCAAGCATAAAATTGTGTAATGCACTGAATTTCCTAATTTTTTATATGGAAGATAAATTTTGAACTTTAAAGGAGGATAAAAAAAGATTGACATCAATCGAGATGAAATTTTTCAGAAGGACAGTTGAGTACTTACAGTTTGGCCACAGCGGGAATGGAGAAATTTTGGAAGAGTTGAAAGTAGAAACAGTTGACGAGAGTATAAGAAAATACAAAGGAAACTGGCTGCAACATGTAATAAGAATGAACACAACAGGATGAGAAAAATAATGCTGAATTATAAACCTAACGGAAGAAGACGACTTTGAAGACCTTTGAAGATATTATTAGACGAGGCCGAAACAGGTCTGTGAAGGCCTAACTGGTGACAGATGATGATGTGATATACATACACATATATACATTCATAAATACATGCTTACATACGTGCATGCAAACAACACACATACATAATACACACATACATACATACATACATACATACATACATATAAATGCATACGTAATTAAATACATACGTGCGTACATACATACATACATGCAAAAGTACATACATACAAACACACATACATCCGTACGTACATTCATACTTACATACGTACATAATGCGTGTATATATATATATATACATACATACATACATACATACATACTTCATACGTACGTACATACACACACACACATACATATATACAAGTTAATTTTTAAATCCCACCACCAGTAAACTGCAGACTAACATACACCCGGTGCTGTAGCTATAGCAATATCACAATATGACAGTGCCCTTTATGAGAATAGCCATGGCCTGGACTACCAATTTTCGGTTAGCGGGAGTGGAAAATGTAGTTTTCTGTTCTCCCGAATATGCAGGCCTGGTCTAGGGCCCACCCAGCCTCTTCTTTAGTGGGTGCTGTGGATAGAATTTTGTTCCCAGGGGTACGGCGAACAGGGTGTGATGGTGACTAGTTAGACGTAAGTAATGCCGAGGCTAAGTACGAGTGCCGCTACAGATCCGCTGTCCATTGATCTTATGGCTTATCAAGAACAGCTTTACTTTAGGGTCTATTGCTGTCGATTTGATTTTAATCCTGAAATTTAGAAACGCCTTCAACCGTTGTCGTTAGATGGTCGCTTTTAATTCCAGAGTAGCTACTATGTATTTTTTAAATGTGTTTTATATCAAGTTTTGTGGCGACTGTTGTGACTGAATTTGGCGTGTTCTTTGATTCTGGGTCATGCTAGTGGTCTACTGTTAGCCACCGTTCTGATGTCAACAACGAAAGAATGCAGAAAAGGCGATCAAACTGACCTACGGGTGGGTTTCTTGTTGATTTTGTTTTAGTGTCGGCTATACTTTGTCTCATGAAGAGAAACCGGTTTAATTAGGGGAGGCGTACAAGGCAGAAGGAGACTTCTCTCAAGACGCTAAGGGACTTGTGGGCATTACAAGGGCTCAATAATTTGGTAGAGCGTGTTTACTTGATTACCGTTTCTTTAGCATGAAATACGTTAGGGAATTTTGACAGTTGTGTTATACTTTCATTCTGACTGCAACGACTCATTTGTAAACACGAATTCGCTTAGGTATGCCTTAGTCATTGATATTCTATAGGCAAATGCTCGTAGTTTGGACCATGTTATTCTGGTTTGTAGGTGTATGCGAAATTATTATAGCACCTGTGTGAAGCTCATTTTAATGTCAGAGGAAAGAAGACTATCGCAGTATTTAGCTATGATTTCCTCATTTATTTTCTTTTTCGCCTGTGGCGCTGCAGCCCAACGCGAGCCATGGCCTCCTCATTCTTGAGGTTTCTAGATCACACACAACGACGCAGCACAGCCGGTAGGACTCCTCTGGACGGGTCATCAGCGCTTCACAGAGATCTCTACCTGACAACACACAACACTCACAACAGACAGACATCCATGCCGCCGGTGGGATTCGAACCCACAATCTCAACAGCCGAGCGGCCGTAGACCTACACCTTAGACCGCGCTGACACTGGGACCGGCACGATTTCCTCATACCACTCCAAAATAGATTTACTCATATTAGTAGCCCTTGACGGAAATTGTGAAATCATAATTGTACTGAATTTGTTTGATGTCAACCAGGAAAGTAATACGAGATCCTGTTTATCGGCAAAGTTCGGAGCTGCAATATTTCTCGACTGCCTGGTAAATAATGGATCGGTAGTGGCAGTCACTGTCCCGTAACTTAGGCATCCGTACGTTTAGGAGTTACTTGTTGCATGGAGGAGAATATCACGTAAAATCCTTACCTCTCGGATTTTGTATAGGCCTGAAGTTTACTCTTCAAAACTGAACATGTAGTTTCAACACAATTTTGCTGCTGGACGTTTTTAAGTTTTTTGAAACCACTTTTTATTGCAGTAGAGATTACGTTAGTTGAAAATGATGGACGTGTAACTGAAAGAAGTTTCTTTAGAGAGTTATAAATGATACGTCTGTAGCTGAAGATTTGAATTTGGTGAGAGTTATTTAATACAGCGCCGGTCTCAGTGGCCGCGCAGTTTAAGGCGTAGGTCTACGGCCGTTCGCCTGCTGGGATCGTGGGTTCGAATCCCACCGGGGGCATGGACGTTGTCATATCTGTTGTGAGTGTCGTGTATGTTGTCAAGTAGAGGTCTCTGTGAGGAGGTGGCCCCTCTTCCAGGGAATTCCTACCGACTGGGTTGCGTCGTTGTGTGTGACTTCGAAATCTCATGAATGAGGAGCCAGAATAAAGCAGGCTGAACGGTTGGGCGACGCCTGCAGCAAATAGACAACGTAGCAGGTTAGGTCAGAATAAAATACCTAGTTAATCTCCAAAGACTGGGTGGTAACGTGAATAGGAGAAAGCGAGAGAAAAGAATTTAATACAGCTTTGGCTCCTTTTGTCAGGAATCTTTGCTGGAGTGATAACACGGTTTACGTTTAATTGTCTCACAGTTTTAATGATTGTGGAGGCGCTGTGAGGGTCGAGCATACTTAATTTGCTGCAAAGCTATGGCCCGGTACTGGTACTGCTACGTCCGTGGGAGCTGCAGCTTTATCACTGGCACGCGACTTGTCTCTGTTCCGTGTGTAGAAGTTGATGTCTTCAAGCGTTGGTTTCATTCTTAAGGTCAACTTGGAATTGCCAGCTGTTTTTATTTTCGGTCTGTGGGTTGATATTAGTACACCCAAAGAGACAAGTAAAACGTGACGGTTAATATCGTGCTCACTGTAGGAGGGAGATTATCTAACTATTATAAAACTACAGGAACTTAAAACCTAAAGTTAGGGAACTATCAGTTTGTGTTTCTATTTCCGCAAGTGTCTCGTCTTCTCATTTGCATAACGAGGAGCTAAATGATTTGTACTCCTCACCCAATATTGTGTGGGTGATAAAATTGAGAAGAAGGAGATGGGCTGGGCATGTGGCGCGTATGGGTGAGGAGAGGGGGTGTATAAGGTCTTGGTGGGGAAACCGTAGGGAAAGAGACCACTGCAGAGACCTAGGCGTAGATGGGTGGATGATATTAGGATGGATCTCCAGGAGGTGGGATGTGGGTATATGGACTGGATTGGGCTGGCCCAGGATAGGGACAGATGGCGGACGCTTGTGAGTGCGGTAATGAACTTCGGGGTCCGTGAAATGCGGGGAATTTTTTGACTAGTTGCAAACCAGTTAGCTTCTCAAGAAGGACTCTGTACCATGGAGTAAGTAAGTAAGTAAGTAAGTAAGTAAGTCTCATCTTTTCACACACGAAATGCAGAAAAGATTTAATTTGAAGAAGACTCATTCCCGTCATATTATCCAGTTACACACATGTCCAGTATACAGTCATACACAACTTTACAATGCATTTTACGTAGACAACATGTTTCGACTTAATAATCGAGCCATCGTCAGATATTACATCACGAACTTTAATGAATATTTACAACAGGACGTAGAGGCGAGATCTCGCCTTTTACGGTGTACAATGTGTTGTAAACGATGAGATCTCACTGCTACATGCAGTTGTAAATATTCGCTAAAATCCTGAAATTAATACTCGATGATGCCTCAAAATATATATTCGAAACATATTGTCTGGTTAACTTGTATTGTAAAGTTGTGTATGACGGAATGCTGAATATACTCGTGTATGTACAAACGATCTGTTTAGTATTTACAAAACTTAGCAGCAGGTCTTATTCCTGCAGGTAGTGGCTAAAAGGGGGATGATTTTATATCCCTATTTTACATAATTAATTTACTAACAATTAAATAATAATATAGTGTTTTTTTCTATCAGACATATATCGCTTAAAAATTAAGATTGCAATTTTGTTTAAAGTGTTATGGATTTTATCAACTTTAAATGTTGAATATGGATTTAAAACTTAAGGCTTTATTTTGCATCGAAGATCGTAGTCTTCTGGGGTGTTTCGCTGCACCGACGGGTAGGATTCTTTGAAATGTCAGTATATCGTGACCAGTCGACACAGTGTAACGCCCCCGAAGATTGAATCTTCGAAAATCTGAAATTATTTTGTTTTGTAGTTTTCATGGCAACTCTGTCAGTATCTATTCCAGTATATCTCAACCAATGTTCCGCAGTTCAAAGTTCGGGGTTCTGCGATGAGCTATGGAATATTTACATGAATGTTTTAATGAAATATTTTCATGAACGTTTTGAAATACCACGGAAAAATCCAAATATCCCTCGATATTTCTCGGGAATTCTTGTCCGTTCCTTTCAGATTCTTGTTTAAGCTCCTTGTTCTACCAAGTGCATCTTTGTTTTATGACCTGCAAATGTTCATAGTTTGGGATTCCCGGGGATAAGAAAAAATTATTTTACGGGTTCTCCCGTGACAGAAATTAAGCAAATACTGATCTGTGCTACAGAGCGCAAGTGACACTGATACTGAGTGAGGAGTATGCAGCTGACCTTGGCAGTTACTTTCTGTACTGGGTAAAGCTGGCCGTTCCTTGTTTGTGACCAGTAACGTATGTATTTCAGTTATAAATACATTGGGTTCAAGGGTAGACGTGTTTTTGTTTTGCAATTGAGACCACACAGTTGATTTTGTGTAGTGTTCTACGTGGTTAGAGTTCTGCATAAATATACTTTAGGCCTTTCACAAACGAATCCCACAACAAATAGTGACCAGTGTGAAAAAGGCCATGTAGTAACAAAAATTAATGTTTTTGACAAGATCTATATGTTTTCCCCCGACCTTTTTCGCAAGTGTTAAGGGAATCTACTCGGAATTTGCAGGCCAACTGCAAATGTTCATTAAAGGACAGTAGATGCGTAGTATAGAGGACTGATATGAATGAGAACTGTGAGTGAAAGACCGAAAGTATAAGAAAACATCACGTCCCAGTATCACTTTTCCAACCCAAATACCACATGGGCAGCCCAGAGATTGAACCCGGGCTTTCGCGGTGAGAAATCGACGGCGGGCGAAGTTATACACATTGAATTTTTTGTAGAAGAAATATGTTATTTAAGTAAGTTAATTGTAATGGGAGCTATGTCTAAGCAATTATACTTCCCGTTACTCACCATCACATTCCTAACTTGCATTACCCAGCGTCTCCGAAGTGTAGCAGGGAACGTGATGTAAGCTTCAACACTTTACATTAGTCTCTTTTTCATTTAGTCTATCCTGGGACCCAAACGTGTGCTTGAATCCCTTAACCCTGAGTGAAACTAGACGATGACCCTGCGGTTGAAGTCTCGAGGTCACAAAAGCAAAGAGCATCTTCTCGTAGGTCAAAGATGCGTGCTGAATGTTGAAAACACAATTTCCCTCCCTCAAAATGGCCGTCTTGTTCTGCACGTACACTGGACGTGACACAGCTGGTGAACACCCTCAGAGAAGCCATTGGCTTCGCAAGGTTCCTTTTAAAACCACCAGGCTTCGTTACTGTCACTAACCCACTGGCTGACGTCACTAGACGTTCCGTGTACGTTCTATCCGTGCCTTGCTTTCCGTAAGCGGTGGCGTCGTCAACGTCGTCCATTGGTTACCCTTCGAGGCGTCTTCCCCATTCGGTCTAGATGTCGTTGTTACTGAACACCTTCACGACTCAACCATTTCTGAGGCTGTGGCACGTTCTCTTTCAGACTTGAATTCATAATAATTCAGTTAGAAGACAAGTGTTCGAGTCTCTTGTGATTCAGACGCAATGTCACAAATATACGGGCAGCAAATCTTGAGCTGTAGGACCTTGTTATGAATAACAATAGCATACGTTGGCACTTCAGAATAAAGGGGTACTCGAAACTTCATTCATAAACACCGAAGTGCAGTGTCTCGCAGTTCCATCTGAATGAGACGCTAAGAACAGAGATGACTGTATTAGTCGCTGAACATTTCCGTAGTACTGTAATATAGTGAGAGGCTCCTGACCTGGGTGGCAGTGGTTCGATTTCTCTAAGTTGCAAGAATTTTTCTAATTGTTACAACTTCCTTACTAACTCTTAGGCTTTCCAGTTCTCACGTCTAATGGACACAAAATGTTCTTTCTCAAGGATGAAAGTGGTTGCAGTGTAATGCTGATGATTCAGTCATCTCCATCGAATTCACAGATTTTGAACACGTGATCTCAGCCAAACGTCGTAAGTACGCGGTGTTGAAGGTCAGGGACGGCTGCTATACACCGTTATCCCTTGCTTTTCACTGCTTCTTACTACGCGATTTCACAAATTCGAACGGACGCCAGAAGAATAAAAATAAGAATATTCTCTGAACTTTGCGGAACGTTCTGTAAGGTTGTAGCTCCACATCAAAATGTGTCTGAAAAGAAATCTGAACTCCGAACACCGGAAATGAACCAATGTCTACATCTGTTGTCAGTGAACCTGTCGTCAAGTAACATTAAATGTGCGTAAACAAGTAAATTGAAGCGCTTGTCATTATTATTATTATTATTATTATTATTTCATGAACATGGTGTTGAGGAGAATATTTGGACCTAGGAGGGACGAGGTAACGGGGGAATGGAGGAGACTGCATAACGAGGAGCTAAATGATTTGTACTCCTCACCCAATATTGTGCGGGTGATAA
>Ga0123352_10009717_pt1 | contig 15067 bp, 8 predicted proteins | sample TergutLab28metaG_FD_89700 | JGI IMG/M metagenome (GOLD analysis project Ga0123352, IMG submission 89700) | Labiotermes labralis P1 segment gut microbial communities from Petit-Saut dam, French Guiana - Lab288 P1 | ecosystem: Host-associated > Arthropoda: Insects > Digestive system > Gut ... | reverse complement strand
TTTTTTTTTTTTTTTTTTTTTTTTTTTTTTTTTTTTTTTTTTTTTTTTTTTTTTTTTTTTTTTTTTTTTTTTTTTTTTTTTTTTTTTTTTTTTTTTTTTTTTTTTTTTTTTTTTTATGTATATGGCAAGTTCCACTGACTCTTCAATTCACATAAATGTGGTTACACTAAGTGTGAAAATCCCTGTTGTGTGCTAACTCTACCACTTATAAAACAAATTCTCCATTACGTGCGAAAGTTAACCTTTTTCAGCCATGTATTGTGCTGTGGCAGTGGTGCATTTATGCATTTCAGCTGGTCATATGTTGTAATTTCTTGTGCCAATATAATGACCTCAGGGTTAAAATGTGGACCAACTTTGTCCTAACTGACAAATTTAAAATCTTCTCTTCCCAGACTATATATTGTTACTTTTGAATTACAATATGGCTACCAACTGTACCAACTGTATAAAACCAGGAGATTTAAAATTCCTTTTCCTGGCTGATACAGGTTAAAATGAATATGTGTTTTGAAAAGGTGCTATTTATCAATACAGTATTGTGTCTTGATTTGCAGTCACCGTTTGGTAGCAGTTGGAGATACACATGGTAAGTTGATGGTGTGGCAGCAGCCCTCTTACAAGGACAAATAATGATGATGATGATGATGATAATAATAATAATAATGTTAGTAAAAAAGGGGACTTATGTCAACACATATTTAATGAACTTGATCTCTGAATAAGAATACTTACAAACAAAGTGGGTTACAGCAAGCTTACCTACTGCCTTTCATAGCATATCCACATAGAGAAGTGACTTTCATCATGTAGTACCTCTTTCACATTGATATGTTTAAAAGACATCTCCATTGTTGTCCCTGTTAAGTCCATTCACATCAATCAGTTCCTATTACAACAAATTATTTTTAGCTTCACAGTATATAAATGCATGATGTTAAAAACTTGGGATCGCAAGGTATTTTAGCAGTGTGTCTTTGGGTACTTTGTGATTCTGATAATGGAACGTCTCTGAAGATGATGGGGAAGGATTGCAGCATGAAGCAAGTTGTTATGTAATAATAAAAACATACTTGTGTCACCTGAAAGAGTGGCTGTATTTATTGTATGTACATTTTAAAAGGTATGACTTTTTTGGTATTATTGCAGTTGATTTTAAATGCCGGTATTTCTAGACAAATTAACAAAATTAATCAAGAAGTGCATTTAAACAGACTTAATTCTATTATATTCCTTTACCAAATGATAGACAGATATATCTTTGATTATTTAGATGTGACAAATGATGATACAGAGACAAAGTTTATTGAATCTGTATGGCACAGTTAAACTGCAGAAGTAAACACAAATAAAATGGAGACAAAGAATGTAAAGAAGGAATAAAAGGGAGAAAAGAGCCTCACCTTCACAGTCATGTTATGTTACAGAAAGTGGAAGAAGAGATTAAGAGAAAGAATATACTACTCCATTTCACAATCATGATATGTCATTACTGTGAGAGTTGACAAACACTATAGTGTTCTCCAATTATTATTTTGTGCCTTTCTTTTCCCACACATTTTACACAACAAAAAGTTTGAACTTTTGATCACAAGCCCAAGACTTATATGGCTCTTGCTAATGAATGCAGACTCATTTTGTGCCAGTAAATACATGAATATGACAGTGCCCTGTAACAGTGGTGGCAGTCCCAGATGCTGGTGTGACTGTGACCTCAACTGCAGAGAACTCTATGGGAGTGGGCCCCTAAAATATGTCATCACATATATATGAGGAAATGAATGTTGATGTATTGCACTCAACACAATACAAATCTTATTCAGCCTGGAAGTTTTTAAGTACTACCATCTGCCAGGCTCAGACCAGTGAAAATGGGCTAGTTTCTGATAATGGCAGCCAGTCAGATTTGATCAAGCTCTTTCCTACTGGTCCAGGTTTCCAAAAGACTAGGTACCAGTAACAACATCTGAGTTTCAGTGCCCAAGGGAGTGATATGCATCATTGCGTAAGATGATATTAGAACAAAGTATGATTCATTCTTCTTCAGTCTTAATCATTTTTAAATCATTCTGCACTCTTTGCAAACGTTCTGAAGTCATTTTTTGCAAATAACATATGGACTCTGGGGGAAAATCTACAGCGAGATTTAGTCATACAGTTCATTTTATTCTGTAAGCAGCATCATCTTAATCCAGTATCCAGCTCTTAGTCAGTGAAATCATCTTCAAAGTGAATCTGTATAAAGGATCATCATTTGACTGCAGCCTGTGATTGACTACAGTGAATAAACTTAACCTCATTAAAGTAGAATTTACCTGCCATTCCTAGCACCTTAATACTGTGGCGTAATAGTGAGCTGCAGTTTGATGTTTCACCTTAAGTAATCCTCATGAGGAATGTCTGTGTGAACAGACAAGCTATTGTGGCATATGTAACCGAAAGCCAGGGCAACACCAGTGAGTTTGTGTGGATGGTATGCTTCTTGTTTCGTATGATAGTGTCTTTGCCCACAGGTGAGGAGGATCTGTTGACTCGGTGAATGTAATCACATAATCTGCAAGTCTGGTGAAATATCCATGGATCAGAGCTATAGCCCATCAATCATTCTGGCGTATCATTGGGGGAGTTAAAAAACAATCTGGAATTTCAAGTGTTAGTAGGCAAAAAACAGAAGCATTTTTCAGCCACTATCCGACTTAGGAGTCTCTCTTCTCATACTCGGTGTTCAGGCAAACATTAACAGCTTGTTTATATGTGTCTAGTGGAGATGAAACCTACACAACTTTAAGTGAGCTGCAAGGAAAACACTGTGAAGTCTAACATGGCTCATGGATTTAAAATCTAAATCATTGTCTTATGGTCAAGTTTTGTCTCACCAAACAGATGTTTAATTACAACCCACCCTAACAGTACACTCTTTGCAAGGGTCACAGTGTCACATTAACACATTCCCTTGGTGAAAGTACAGTGATTCAAAGATGCTCCGAACACATTCATTTGGCACTCGTGAGTGCTCAATAAAATTCAGCCTTTGCCTCATGATCTTACTTGCAGTTTCAGAAACATGCTGGGTAGTGTTATGTTTCCAGTTGTCTTTGTAGATTGTGACTGTCTATAACTTGGTTTTCCAAAGCAGCATAATCATGAGCATCTCTGATGTCTTGTTGGTGATGTTCTCATAAATAATGTGATGGGGAATGAAAACCAGCAAACTGATTAGATGAGAGCGCTTGATGAACTAGCAACTTGGCTAATAGCAGTTGTGCTGCATGAACACATGTTATAGAAGTACACATTCATTCATAACTTACACTAAAATACACATATTTGTCATTCTGGATTCTGTCCACAGCCAAAAGTGGAAAAGAACTGTACTTTTGGGTTATTACAATTGTAATTTGTGCTTATGGGCTTCAGTACCCATAAGCACAAATTATTCTGACTTGTCTCAGTAGGTGCTTTCCAATGTTGTTTTTCTGCTTAATGAATAAGGTATCAGTTAATGTTATGGTAGCCTATTGGGCTTCTTGATGTGGATTTGGGATGTGCTGTGGGTACAGTTTTATCTCACTTTTCAAATATAGTAATTATTCCTCAAGACAGGGTCATAAAGAAGCAGGGATTTATTGGACATTTTAGTTGCCATTTATTTGCACCACATTTCAGCAAACACCATAGAACATTTGAAGCACTCCATTTACAAATGCCACGCAACACTTAACCAGTTAGTTATAAGGGGAAGTTGAATACTCTGCTTATATCCCCACATTTAATATTTATCATAGAGCATATATAGTTAAATATAATATATCTTACAGACGAGCCCCTCAGCTCTCAAACTTGCCACCAAATGGTGTAAGTTGATGCTGCCCGTCATGTAAATGTATTCGGACCCAAACCAGCTGAGCGCATTCAATGCGCAGCAGAGAGAACAAAGAGTTTTGTTGTGACATTTTATTGTCTATTCACAAAGACAATTCAGAGAGCAGGGAGTTCAGCTCGTCTGAAGAAAGTTTGTCTTTCCTTAAGTGTTTTAATTTAAAAAAACAACCTCAGCATATTTATGTTACAGAGTAAAACATAAAGAAGATACACAACATGCTAGTTTTACATGCACAATGACAAGTGTATCTCTTGATTTGTTTATTAATTACAATACACAATACTTGGCTAATGCCACAAAATGCATTGAGTCAAATGCCTCTCTCTCTTGGTACATATCAATTAGGCGATGGAAGTGGTTAGATTAACATGACCTGCGTCATGGAGAGGTCGTAGCAAACATTCTTAGAGAGAGGACTGCCCAGACACAGTCAATTTTTGCTGATATTTCAGTATTTCCACAATATTGAGATGTTGGCAGATGCACAAGAGTCTACTAAAATGCCTTGGTCAGTTTTTACAGTTATCAGTGTTGGGAAGATAAGAGCGCTTCATTTTATTAAACATTGCATAATGTATGCCAAATTAGAGTCGAAATTACAGGTGGGTGTATTTTTTATATTGAACCTTATATTATTCGGATTTTGTGCAGCCATTCACAAAAATCCTTCATAAGGACACCCGTTTTCCGAGTGTGAACCCGGATATTTTATTATTCAGTATTATATGAATTTCAAGCTATATGCACTCTTATCGAAGTCGCTTTCAGTGGTTTAATCGGATTAAAATGTCCGTATATTACAATGATTATTTTCCCTTCTCTAGAGAGCCTACTGCATTCGCAATGAGAAGTCAGTTGAATAGTAGCTTGAAATAATCATGACCTACATATTTTTACATTTATTTAAGCTATAGAAAAATAAGCATTTTCCCTAATGTATCGGGTGAATATTTTTGCTTAAATCTTTCGTAATTGAAGTAGAAGATCTGATGTGTTTACATTCAAATAGACTTGGCCAGTTTGAGATTTGTGGATACAAGAAAGTTCCGAAATGTGAGTTGGGAAGTAGGAAATTGATGTTAACATAAACCATTTGGCCACGGAAGAATTTAGTCTGTCGTCAGACAATACGAAGCCTGTCACTGGCCAAGTAATTGAGCTGTAACGGAAACCAGCAAAATATATGAAGATCCATTCCTCTAAAATTACCCTGTTTCTAGGCTTCTGTTGTGGCTTGCGGCAGTGCTGGCGGGTACAGACATCTCCAAATATCGAATCACCAACACCAAATACGGATTTTCGTCACCAGTAAAAACGCCAACCTTTACATGTGTCTATTAATACAGGCGTTTGTTATTTTAAACCAGAAGAGAAAAATATTTATTGGTAATTTTGTTACATTGTGGTCAAATATATTACCGTCTTCTCGTTTTAACGATCGCAAGTTTTTATGTTGTGTGTATGTGTGTGTGTACTCTATAGAGGTTCATAATTTCGAATATTCTGATGTGAATCAGCTTGTAAAATACAAAAATAATAAATCCCTATCAACATTAGATCTCGACTGTCCAACTGTCTTAAAGAAATTAACTATCCGCGCAACTTGCCATAATTTTGGATTTGACCCACCCCGTTGTAGCTCGTGTCTCACAAATCAGATCAGAGTTATTCGAAGCGGTATTTCATGATGGTGGGCCGATCTGTGAATGGGTGAATTTCATCGCAAATTACATTGACATGGAAACACTACGAACAGTGTAATGTAATACACTACAATACAATAAAGTACAATTCAGTAATAGTAAACCACTTTGGACAACCCTGATGTAACATCTGTTGAGCCTTGTCATGAAGTGAAGTGCTGAAGTTGCAAATGAGTGTTACTAAATTCCACATTCGAATCCACCGTTTTTCTTTATGTACCTCGCATTTCTTGGGAGTCCCAATGGTTATGAAAATAAACCATCATAAACTGCTGCACCTCTCAGACAGGGTAAGTTGTTACCCTTTAAAACTTGTGCTTTATTCAGTTGCTTTAACAAGTGAATGTCATGGATATTATGCTGAAATATAAATTTAATTAACGGATTACTTTCATGATGATATTATAATAATTTCCATTTTTCTTGTGGAAGGGTAAAGAATATATTTGGAGGTCTCTGTAACACTTACCAGGCCATTTTTTTTTACGCGACGTATGTTTTAAATATTTATGATACATGTTAAATCCGGTTTGTATTTTGTGCATTTGATTGACGTGAATATTACTCTTTGATTGTTTACTCATATATAGTCATTTATATTGGTGTATGTTCCTTCGTTTGCATGTCTTGTACTATTAGCAATCAGTCGGAAGTCTAAGTGCGCACATGACATCTCAGTGTGTGCAGATTTATTTATATGTTCCACAGTTCTAGTAATTTCATATAATTTTATTTGAGGGTTATATAACTTCCGTGAACTCTGTGTGTTTGTGTATATTTGACTAGATTTGCGACTGTGCAGTAAGCATACATAATTGTCTGCTGTAATACAGAACGACATGTTCTTGAAAACACGCGATGAAAGAGAGGTTCCAAGATACTGGACGTAACTGTGCAGTATCAATATCATGACATTAATGACGTCTACTCGTCGTCGTCTTCATTCTGGTACGTCACATAGCGTACTGAAGACTTCTCTCCCAGGATCAGGGACTGCAATGAAATACACAATTGAAACGTGCTGTTTTATGAGTAAAGTTCCTTCAGCCATCTCTATCGGGGCAAAGCAATAGGAATAGTACAATAAAAGATGCAGAATAATAATAGGAAGAAGATGAAGGAAGTTGTCAGGGATGTGGCAGGTCGTCTTCCACATCGTATCTTGCTTCTGAAAACTCATTGTTCCATCAAAGTACACGAGCTGTTGACAGGGCGTCTGTCCCGTACGCCTTGTGTAACAGCATGAAAGTTTCGATGGCAGGTTTCTTCAGTGCCACAAGACATTTGATTTGGGTTTATTTGACCGAACATGATAGCAGCAAACTAAAATTCCTTTTATAAAGATTTACTTTTATGTATCAACACTACGTCAACATCACGCAGTGGGGTTCGGTATGCGACCGTGGGAGGCTTCAGCTGTTGCATGTATATATTTACTTTGGTGATCAACGATGAAGGTTATTTAATAGCCACATCTTGTACATAAGAATTGCACTATACGTAGTCATCTTTCATTCTTCGACTTCAAAGAATTGTTAACCGCATTTTGTGGAGAAAACAGAAGGTGTAATTTGTAGATCAAGTCTTAGTGTGTTAGGGAATAAAAGGAGAAACTAAGAAAATTATCAACTCTGATAGATACAGTTTCGCTCCTTGGGCATGATTTTACAAAGCAATTAAAAATTCATTAAGAATATCTACCTCAGGAAAATACCTTTTAAAATACAAGTTAAGAGAAATGTTAAAAAGTGATAATTTTTCGTCGTTGTATCATGTACAGCAATCCAGTGTTATAACATAGACTTTATTTACATATTCCTGAGCTTCGCCGCGACTTCGCGATAAAAGAAACAGTGTCACAGAATCGTGAAAGAAACACCCAAGTTATAAAAATGGTTCAGCTTATCCACCTATCAGAATTTGGTGACGCAACTGTATGTCTGTTAGTGAAGCGTACAAAAATTAACCACACACACACAAAAAACTGGTTATATGGGAAATACTCCAGAGTTTCAATGCTATGTACCACTGGCTTATGATGTGGGTGGCGATGAAATGACTGACGATAGAAAAACGGACCCCTGTCGCGGCATTTCAATGTTTCGCTGTTCTGTTAGTATGCGCCTTTCTCCCATTTAACAGTTACCCCGTTCTGTCGATCATACGTCTGGCGTTTGACAACAGAATCGTAATTGACATTACGAAGTGTACATCACAGATATGGTCATTAAACCACAAACAAATAACTCTACATACTGGCTGTTATAGAAAGTACTGAATTTTAATACGACGACACTTCTGGGGAGAAGGATAAAAAAATAAAAATTTGAAAGTCTGGAAAAATAAAACAAATGAATCTATATGAGAAAATTTTAATAAGCAACAAATGATTACATAACAAAAGTACAAACGTTTCGAACATTGTATTGTTATTAAAACAAAATGAAACATGAGGTAAAAAAGAAACACAAAAACGGAAGAAATTGTATTAAAGCGAGTCTTAACACGTTCCCACTTCTAGTAAAAACAACAACAGAGAAATTCCGCAGATTTCTACAGACTTTGAAAACCCGCTTCGTAAACCAAAGTAAGGGACTCAGTCTTAATCCAGGCCTACAACACACCTTCATCACCATCACCACCATCGCCATCATCACCAGAACGATATAATCAGGTAATGATACATTCTTTAGTAGAAGAATATAAGAAATACGAGTATATAATATAATTAAGTCATAAACATCAAGCAGGCATTTTCGGTGAATTAAAAACGCAATAAACATTTTTGACATAAATTTTCAGATCTTTAGGAAGAATATTTAGGCGAAAAGAAATAAAAACAACAGAATGTTACAGCAGATTACAGCATACAAGGATATGGGGGAAGAGAAGTTTAGGAGGATCTCCGATGAGGTGGCATAAAAACTGGAAAATCCCACGTAGCCAAATAGTCTTACGCATGGCGATGATATCAGGAGGGACTGGCAAATTGGGTGCATTTGGAATCGCAACACCAAGTTAGTCAGCCTCACCCTGCTCATTTCATGGTCGCTGTTAAAGTAAAAGCGTCTCCGAACTTAATTAAGCAACAAGTAATTACGGCGTATAGGACAACACAGAAATAGCTCCAAACATTTTAATTTCGACACGAGATGGAAGGCAGTGGCCAGCTGCGGCCGCCTTGCCTTCCGAAAAGAGGTTTCTGTTCCCATGGGATAGGGAGCTGTGTGGACCCCACGGCCAGTCGGAACGTTTTGGAGAAGAAAAAATCTGCTCCCTCACCAGTAGAAGGGTCACAATTTTCCGTTCGCCCAGTTTATAGCTCATGTCACATTATTAATATTATTACGCCATCACGCGTTCTTTTATAAAATACGGGAAGTTTATTGCAATCCAGTACAATATTATTCGTAACTATGATGATTCAACATAAATACTACGTGTCGGTTGTCCCTTACAATTATGCAAATGAAAGAAGTCCCACAGATGGTGAGGATGATGACGCTAAAGAGTTCTATTTGATTATCAATATATTTTTCTCCAGCCTCCTCATGCCAACAAGCCCAAAGCGGTGTCACTTCCGTAAGAACATAGAATCGTGGGTAATGGCCACTTCCACCAGTAACACTCCTGTTCCAGCGTTATTCCCAACACTCTCATCCGGTCTTCGAGGCATTTCTTTCACAGGAATTTTGGTACGAATAGCAACACGATGGCCTGCATAGTGGCGAGGGCTTTCGGCTGGCCGACTTTGGCCAAAAGGGAATGAATGGGGGTAGACCTTTAGACATAGTGTCGGAATCATCGACCGTCGGAGTCCACACCATCCATGGCATTTCTTTCCATGTCCTCAGTACTGACTTCACGATGTTTACTGTTGACTTATCAAATAGCTGTGTTTCGGTAGCCGTACCTTTTTCTCCTCCTTGGTGGGCGGGTTGCGCAGAAGGTACATGAGAGGTGCATACAGGAAGTTGAGGATGGCAATTCCGAACAACATCCACTCGAAGCCTATTGTATTCACCAGCGTGCCACTCAAGGCAGGTCCTGCAATTCGTGACTACAGATCAGCGAGTTAATAATTAGGCACTAATAATATCTGGTCGCCTCGTCATTTGGCAACTTATCTTACTCCTGTCTAATGCAACCAGTCTTCACTGTATACTGCTTAGTTACTAACGCCACGGAAGGCACACCCCTATTACGAAGCTGGAAATTGTTTAATGAAGTCACAAAATTCTCCTCATTATGTGGAATCCGGTTCATTATCGTATTCACAACAGCCCGTTATTTATCGCTATCCTGCATTGGGTGAAACCAGTCAACAACCTTCCACCCTATTTCTTTAAAACACATTTTAACATTATTCCCCCCTCTGCGTCAGGGTCTCCCATACGTCTCTTTCCTTCACGTTTTCCTACCAAAATTTTACTGTATGTATTTCTCTCGTCTCTCATACGTTTCACATGCTCCGCCTATCTCGTTGTCCTTGATTTTATGGTACTCTGTTCTCGAACACCTTCAGTCTATGCTCTTCCCTTAACATGTGCAGCAAGGTTTCACACCTAAACGAGGAATGGGTAAAAAGATTTTTTTAAAATTATTATGCTTTAAATGACATATGGGCAAATACAATATTCATAAATGAACTTTAGTAAGTGTTTGACAAACTTCATCTGCTTTTAATTCCTTTATCTGTGTAATTTCCATTATATTAGTATTGTATTCAAACACATGCAAGTCACCAGAGATTTAAAGGCGTTAGTAACACTCTTTCTGCCGCGAAATTTTCCTGCATTCTGGTGGTTAGACAAGAATGTACTTAGTTTCCTTTGCATTTACTTTCTGAAAACACGCGGGTTAAGGTATAGTGGATTGATGTTTGCTGACAAATTAAAGGACGCGGAAACTTAACACAGAATAATTTGTACAACACACGTTACATGCAAAAAGTATGTCCTTCAGACGTTAGCTAATCTTCAACACATTTCAGCACGTGACGGGTGCCATCATCAGGGAGTCCTCTCAGTACCCATCATAGTGCCCTCAAAATGGTCCATTGCGTAGTGAGTGTGTAAAAACACAGCCATACACTTGCACACACATTAAAACGCAATAAAACACGTGAATATCCAAAACAAATCCTAAAATGCAACGGGAAATGTTTTATCGAGCACCATGTAGACTGCGGCTGGGGGATCTACAAACCTCACTAGAGATTAGTGATCATCCCGAAGCCCAAATATGGGTTGATTGCTGGTGTTACCATATGCATGTGTGTACGGTGAAACGTAGGTTAAGGCTTGCTGCTTGCTGACAAGTTAAAGGAAGTGTAAACTTAATACAGAATTGTCAACAAATACTTACGACAGTGCTACAGCGAGCAAAAGTTGATTCGGACTCACCTACAGCAAAACCAAGGCAGAAGGCAACGTCGCCTATAGCATATACACTTCCATACACAGCAGTGTGCCGAATGTCCACCAGGTAACCAAGTTCAGGCATCATGGAACTGTCCACCATGCCGATCGCAAAACCAAGCCCAGCATTCGGAACGATCAGGTGATTCATATTGTGTGCCATTGGGATCTGACAACACAGCATGCAAAAGGTATGCTGCCGTATGTGGCCACATAACATAGAAGTGACATAATGTACACAAGTTCATTGGATATATAAACAGCACATATGAGACATATTGTTTTCTCTGTATCATCGCTTTTTATCTTAAGTTGGGACGAGTGCATCTGGAACAGTATAGCACACCAACAAATGTTAGATCTTGTTACAGATAAATCTTACTCTATTAAGTGCTAGTTGGATTTTCTATCTGATGTTTATTGGACCGTGCATCATTGTGATAGTTGAAGAATAAAAGACCAACTTGATGTCACTTGTTATATTTACTTTACTTCTTAGAATACTCAACATGCTTCGAGCATTAACATGTCCATCTTCAGGAGTTTGCGACTATGTTGTTGAACTACCACATTAGCACTCTGACTCCAACACACAGCAATCCAAGAATAATACAGCTAATGTGGTAGTTCAACAACATAGTCGCAAACTCCTGAATATGGACATGTTAATGCTCGAAACATGTTGTGTATCTAAGAAGTAAAGCAAATATAACAAGTGACATCAAGTTGGTTTTTTATTCTTCAACTTTAATTTTCTAATCTATGAAAAATGCTATCAATATTAACTATTGTTATACTTTCCTTAGAAAGATCCATAATTATGTTCTGGCTTAGGGTCACCCTTGTCCCATCTGACCTCCTGTACTCCTACAGAACTTTGGCTAGGCGTCGTCACATTACAAATTCATATCCATATTTCACTGTGTTGGCAGTTGAAAAAAACCCACCCATGCCCGAGGCCCCGCATAACATTTTGTAACATACTGCGCCTTTTCACAGTGAAAAGCATAAGCCCCTTGCCCAACCCCATAGCTCTTGGTCCACCTCTGTGGGCTGCATTGACCGATTATGCAGTATGTTCACAAGTATCTTCCTATTAGCAATAAAGAATCTTTGTGCCAGAAACATGCTCACATATGTATTAATTAACAGTTAGCCCGTGTGTTGACAGATTACACAAAGTGTCGTGAGCGGGTGCTGTAATTTTTACAAGCGTCTCATAAAAATGTGTGATAACACATTATTCAGTTCAGTCCCAGTGCCGTACTAACAAAACTGGTTGATTACTTTTGTTATGATGACGACAAAAAAAATTACTACATCCTGGGTAAGGAATATGTTTTTGCTGCTGTAGTGTGCAAGAAAAGGGCTGATAGTCTGTTGTTATGTGTGTTAGCAGCAACCTAATTAGAGTTAGCAGTGGTTATGAATATTAGTTGAAAATAGCAGCCATAATGTTAGTGGTACATACACTGGAATCAATACTGTTGTGTGCAAATTTGTTACAGAAATTTCACAGCATGTATTCCTTCATTCTATAGCATATACTGTCTTGCCCTGACTACATTGTCTTATGTAACTCTTGAATTAGACAGTCCCGCCGCCAGTGATAATGATCAGTGCCAAAAATATCGGTCAACAGATTAATCAGTAAGATTGTACATATTTCTGCTTAGTGGTTAGTACTCACACACATAAGACAGATTCCAATGATAATGAGTCCCAGAAGTGAGGCCAACCATCTGCAACAAAGCAATCTGTTAAGATAAGTTCAGCGGCTTATATGAAAGAGTAAAATCTGAGATGTTCTGAATTCACGTGGGTAAAGCAAAACACAATCTATAAAAGCGGAACAACTATGCGAACGCAAGCGCAACTGTCCGTGTGCCTAGCTCTCAGCATCGTCTGTGCGGTAGTGGGGTGGAACACGTCGCGTACTGTCAAATGCAAGGTTCTCATGCAGCAGTGATTATGAAAAGGCATTTTATGAAAGGCGACGCCCTGTAGTTTGGTACATATGTACCGACGATATCGAATAACTTCATACCTCAATTTTCACCGTAGACAATGGAGGTAGAAATTTCATACAGACTGCAGGTATGTATCTACCGAAATAATAGACAGTCATATCCACATGCTTGTGCATCGATTCTTTCGTTTCCGAAAGTCTGCCCGATTTTGATTCCTATATTAATTGAGATCTCAAAATGTAAACAAATATGAATCTGAAATACATTATTCAACTGAAACAAACTTTAACCAACTAAATGAATTTAAAGTGACAGTCTCAATTTAAGGAACACAAATATTTCTTAAAATTATGTGCATATTTTGTGGCAAAACACAACGCAAAAGAAATGTCTTCGGGAAATTATCGATTACTCTGTATGATATCTTTCTAAGGTTGTATGCTACTAAGGTGGGAAGAAAGAACAAAACAAAGAGAGAGAGAGAGAGAGAGAGAGACAGAGAAAGAAAGATAAAGAGAAAAGAGAGAGAAGAAAAAGAAAAAAGCCGTGAGGGATGTAAGCATAATGTATCAAATCTGTGGCGCTCGCTCATGCAAAAATTATGGGAGAAAATTGCATTGGGTACAAAATGAAGGTTTAACTTTTCGCCACAAATTTGTTGCAAATATTTTTCATTATAAAAAATAGCGAGTTACGCGGAGAAATAGATATAGGACTTAATGTAAAAGTTGTCCGTTATCGTAGTCTGTTTGAAAGAACGACTGGGATGTACTGACGAACTCCTCAATATTAAATTACATAAAAATCAGTTCTGCGATTCTGGAGTTGTGAAGCGCGGACGGACAGACACGCTGGAATTTTTATACTTCTGGCTGCAAACGCGGGGGAGAATGACGTATCCCGATCCGAAGGTCAGATCTAACATAGCGGTACAATGCCGCATTTGTACTTTTCCGCTAGACATGAACTCCGGATTAGAATTTTGCCTGTGGAGTGGGGTTTGATGGTCCAGAGCAGCAGTACCGTCCCATGCGATGTCCCAGGGGCCCAAAGAGGTTGGTTCCGATCAGGTAGGACACGCTTGCCGGTAGGAAGGTGACACCTTGCTTCCATCGGCCAGCATGCATGGTGTCCATCATCCAGATAGGAAGCGACGGTTCCAGCATTGCGATTCCCATGTTAGCGAATGTGATAGCACCTGAAACGTACCAAACACCAAACTGCTGTGTCACGGGACCCATCCTCTTAGCTTCACTACACACTGACGGCTAATAAAAGGACTTGAAGCTATCATACGTTAAGGTGTTGACATCCACGTTGTGCTTGTGGAATACGAAGTAATAAGGACGCAGTCCGCCGACACACAACTTTTATTGTAGCACATCCAGTAGCAGCTACTTGTTTCGGCTGCATCATCAGACAGTGTGTATCAGAAAACGTAAACAGAAAATTATACAGAGCTGTATGATTGTCTTTTTACATTTTCTTATACGTACGGTCTGATGATTGCTGCTTGATGCAGCCGAAACATGTAGTTGCTACTGGATTTGTCATAATAAAAGTTGTGTGTCGACGGACTGCTTCCTTATTATTGCGCACTCATACCTGCCTTGCGTGCTGTTTCCAGTGCTTGTGGATATTAAACATTCGTTTAAAGACGGAGTATAACGCATAAAATATATTTATGTAGGATTTATTTACAGACATGTAGCTGAGATGGCTCACTGAATTTAATACTCGACTACCGGCAGGGCGACTTAAGAATTGGAGTTTGATTCCTGGTAAGATGAGAGAATTTTCTTTTCCTCATAACGTCCGCACCGGCTTTGCAGCTCATCCTGCCTCCTAACCGATTGATATCAGGGCCCTTGCCCTGGCGGACCTATAGCTGACCACTTATTTCCAACTAAAGCCGTAATTCGAGGCATGTGGAAACAATGTATATATGCAACCCCATATGTTTTCATGATACACTGGGACAACCACGGTGTACCTTCATATTTACCGGTATTTAACCTTTTGGCGCTGGAATTATTTTTTTAATTTTAGCACACCCTGTATATAAAATGTGAATAATACAGGAACCAAATA
>Ga0123352_10009716_pt1 | contig 15067 bp, 8 predicted proteins | sample TergutLab28metaG_FD_89700 | JGI IMG/M metagenome (GOLD analysis project Ga0123352, IMG submission 89700) | Labiotermes labralis P1 segment gut microbial communities from Petit-Saut dam, French Guiana - Lab288 P1 | ecosystem: Host-associated > Arthropoda: Insects > Digestive system > Gut ... | reverse complement strand
CCCCCTTTTTACCCCCCCCCCCCCCCCCCCCCAGGAAACTTCCTGGTACTTATTTTTGTTATAGACTGAGTCGACCCCAGGACCATAGTGCGGCCGAAAGGATTATGTGAATGAAAAATTCTAATGACACCATCGGGAATCGAACCCGCGACCTTCTGGCAGTGCCTCAATCAACTGCACCTCCGCTTGCTCCATACAGTATAGTAGGTATACAAAATGCACACTATCTTGTGTCCCAGTGAGGTCTGAACTTCCCAACGTGCAATCATTTTATGAACTTCGCACGAAGAGTGCTTATAATGTAGGCGCTAACCAGACAGAGTGACTTCTATTGGTTCATGTCGAGTGTACTAAAACATGTTGGTTACTATCAGTAATTAAAGGAGGACAGACTCCGGTCGTTGAACGGTTTAAGGTAGCATTGCCTTCGCGGTTTCCAATTATTCCGCGGGCATGGAGACTTTTCCGCGACTTTTTGTGTTGTGCCTCAGGTGGAGGCCTCACAATTATCTCATACTGCGATGAAGGCCTCCTGTCTCTATCGATAAAAACTCTTCAGCACAGAAAGTCAAGGCGTTTAGCACCTTCAAGGGTCAAACAATCCAATTGGACTGCTTGACCCTTGAAATGGAACTGATAGGCTGTCCCGAAACGTCGGACACTAACTACAAATCAACGCTGTGTAACATCCCAGAAGAGCTAAGACTCATTCACACCGCAGTGGAAGCGTTAAATCAAGCACTGTCCTTACATTCTTGTTGTATCTCAACTGGTCATTTCCATTGACATCTTGTAGTCACATACGTATCCTGATTTCATCCGTGCTTGTATGGAGCCGGGGTTTGTAGTGTAGTGCAGGGGTTAGCAACGTATGACTCAAAGGCCAGAAGCGACCCTCGAAAATATCAGTCTGTCCCACAGCCGTATTCGAACAGTTATAAAGGAAATATAACACGTGACAGTAAAACTCGCAGAGGTTTTTTTTTTCGGCTACCCTTGCGAGGTGCTGTCTCACTTGTAAGGCCCTTTAAGAGCTCATCTTCGAACGTTATGGTAAACTTTCGGAGAGTCGGCTTGCGAGCACTTTCTGTCCGTGTAAAGAAGAACCATGCATTCGCTCAGTTGCCCTCTCAACCAGACCAGTAAGAGTTGGCGTAGCAGCGAGTAGCTTTCGAGAATCTGCATAAATGGCGGCTCGGAATGTATCAACAAAGGAATAAGTGACGAAATTAATGAGTTTTTTCTGTGACAAGACCGGAGGTTTGAGACAGTAGGCACATAAGTTTATAAAGATGGCAAAAGAAATATTGTTGGCTTTCAATACTCGAGCTGTTAAGCACTACTTCGAATAAAGTGCAACGAAAAATTTACAACTTTCGAAATGTATTATATCGTGTTTCATATGCTCTATTAATAAATTCACAAGATGCCTTCTTTGTGTGAAATAGACTAAAACTACAAAAATAGAATTAGCTATGTTTGTGGAATGTGTATGATGTACGATGTATATATACAATATTTAAATAATTTATGTTTATTCATTTCAAAATAACATGTGCAGTATGTTCAACTTCAACCCCACTTTTTATCGTATTTCTTCACATATTAACAACTAAAGCCACTAAACGGCAGCTGCGAGTTTTGTTTCGCGAAGGCCAGCTTCGTCTGGCCAGTAACTGAATGGTACAGAACTTCCTCAGTTCTCGTCAGCTTGTTCACAAGCAGCTGATTCGGTTGACCCCATATTCTTGCTCTTAGAACTAGCAGAAGTTACTCGCTCGTGGACGTATTTTGTAGTCTTGAGAGTTTTCGCCAATACGCCGCTCTCAAAGCACTCGCTGCGAGCCAGCTCGCCAGGATCTATTTTTACGTCTAAATCCTCAGTAGGACTGGCGAACGTTTACTCTGAAGTGTACACACATCCTAATGGTTCGGTCCTAATATTCAGTATAAAGAAGATCTTGCACTGACCAAAATATAATGTATTAAACCCACGATATTGAGAGAACCAAATTTTGGAGCCAGAGTAGACGTAAACGTAATTACGTGAATCTGCTGTTTTCGCTTCTGCTTCTTAAAGCACTTTGTAAGACAACATTGTGCATGTGTTACACAGACAGCAGTGTGTTAAGTGAGTGCGGATAGGCGATAATCTCAGAACTTTTGAACGTACACGTCAATGTTTTCAGGTTGAACGCAGAAAGGCGAAAGTTTGGAGCTGAATCGCCAGAAGCAGGATTTAACATGCTTTAAGACTTTCATCAGCTGTGTCTTGGAAGCCTGAATAAAAACAAACTACCGTCAGTCACGGGACATGCTTGTAACAAAGTCCTCAATAAAACCACACCACTAGGAAGGACTACTGTAGACATCAGAAAATATTTTATCGCTCGTCGTCATACTTTAAGACTGTCATGTTGCCTCTTGAAAAGTGCTTAAGATCGGCATGCACAGATACTCACTGTCACACAAAAGTAGACACTTTCAGTACGTACAGTCTAACAAAACGTAGGCCGGGGGAGCTCAGTCGGTATAGCAGCTCACTACAGGCTGGACGTCCAGACCGGCTCTGAGGCCCACCGAGCCTCCAACAGAGTGGGTATCGGCTCATTCCCGGGGGTAAAGCGGCCGGGCCGTAGCGCTGACTACCCACCCTCACCTAGCGTCGAGGTTAAAGAAAGAGTAGATCTATACTAACTCCCCCTCTGAGCCTTCGTGGCCTGTTCTAGGGTAATATTTACATTTCCCTTTACATTCTAGGAAACCGACACGGTTTTGGAAAGGGGTGGAAGGGCGGCTTTCTTGCTTCGAGATGTTAAGTAGCAAGGTGGTAAGCGGGTAACGTGCATAGGCTTTAAATTTTGTTTTACTCTCCGAGTCGGAATAGTGTAATAAGACTAGGCTGAACGTCCGAGAGAAACCGTGGTTCGATTCCCAACAGGAAAACAGATTTTTTTCTTCTCCGAAACCTCCATGTCTTATCAAGCCTCCGACTCAGTGGGTTACCGACGGTTGTTTCCTCGCGGATAAAACGAAAGGGGCACGGAGCCGAACACTCACCTCCATCTAATACCGAAATAGCTTCCAACCACAAGCCTTCATAACGTACGTACGGATGACTATTGTATCTCGTGTAGATATATTCCACAAATACAGGCTTGATGTTCACCCGGCGGCCTGAACGCACAGCAGCCACGTAAAATGCACATACAAAATACTAACCACCCGATCCACACTTTCTTATTTCGTGGCATTGTGAGTTCTGATGTCTGTCGATATTTATGACGCCTAAGACCTTGAAAAGTACGTAATAATAACTCTGAGGTCAAAATCATTGCTTATTAAAGTGCAAAAGCTACAGTGCGAGATGTATATGTATACGTAATAAGAATAAAAAAAAAATGTACACTTTTTACATTCATGTTTTAATTCAATCACAGTGTCTTCGACATGTTTCGAACATCCAAGTGTTCATCCTCAGGAAGAAATGTACATGAAGTTTTATGGTATTTCTTTCATGCATCCAAATAAGCAGTCTGGTCGATGGCAGGAAACATTGTGCATTTTGTTGGTTCTTTTAGATATATCACAATGCACTGTTCAAAAAACGTAAAGCGAGATGTCTACTAGCAATTCCAGCTGATTAATTCCATCAGTTTTTCTTGAGAAGCTAATCCTCTTTCAGCTGTTCAAGAAAACTACCTCGTTACAGGCCTGGACACGGTCTTAGAATTTCAGAAGGTTGAGTCTCCAAGAATTTCTGGACAGTCGGTATATGAAGGTGGTAAGATTGTCAGCCCTAGGCACCGGTGGCTATTACCGCCCCCCCCCCTGGTACTCAAATCTGCTAGAGGCCGAGTTGAACTATTCAACGAATTCCCCACCTAAATGGAATGCGAAGGAATATCTGAGTAAAAGAGGGCAATCAGTCACAATTATATTTGTAAAATATTACAGAATTATACAATGCGACATGTTTCGGCCTTTATAGAAAGTCGTCATCAGGCATTTTAAAACACTTCAATAAAGAAAGTTTACAAACAGCACACTGACAATATTTCATTATTACCCAGCTGAGATCTCAACTTTACAATGAGGCACGCTTTGCAGTCGAAACCAACTGAATATTAAAAAAAAGGATTATATAATATTAAAATGTATTAAGTCCGTTATTAAGTACTTCAAATAAGAGGCTTCGGGGGGAAGGATCAGTATTTATTAAAAATACACTCCCATTCAATTTGGAATACATGGTAACGATTTTGATACATTTTAATATTGTACCTTCCCTACTTTGTCCGGTTGGTTTCGGTTTTTAAAACATGTACAACATTGGTAAGTATAGATCTCAACTACATAATAAAGAAATATTTTTAATGTGTTGCATGTAAATATTCCGTCTATAAGTATTTTAAAATGCCTGAATCTGGCTTTCTGTAACGGCTGGTACATGTGTCATTATACCTTGCAGTAATGTTTTACAAATACAGTTGTGACTGACTGCCCCCTTCCCTCCCTTACTGCTTATCCATCACCACAGGATGTTACAAGCAAAGCACCCAAAAGTGTATTCTCGTGTCCTCAAGGCACAGCCACTAACATTAGTGACACTACAACAGATTACTCCAACGAACATTTTGTACCGTATTTAAATTTTGATTCACTTTAAGCTTACCCTTGCAAAAAAAATTGGCTATCATTTTGTCTTATTTTGTTCATGGCATGTTTTAAAACGCTGCCGGTAGCTCATACTATAAGTTTCTGTTGGTAGAATGAGTATGGCTTATGAAATAGAAAGGATTCGGAAGGAAGAGGCAGAGCCCTAATTTGAGGTGCGATCACCACATTTGTCTGGAGGCACTGACGAAGACCATTGAGAACATCAGTCAGGATAGCCGGCTGTTGGGCATAAACCCGACCGTTAATCACAGCGGTATCTTCTTTGCTGGAACTCGGGTCCTGCTAAAATTCAGCCGCATATCCCATACTACAAACAGTCGTATTGTCTCTACCACAGTGACGCATGCGCGAAAGCGTATTTTGGGCCTATACTCAATCGGTGAATACGCACTTCCGTGCCCTGGTGTACATGACGCCAAAAAACGCTGTGGCACTTCAGCCAAACAAAGCAAGCAGCTGATGCCAAGCACTATATTGCAGCGCACGGATATATCAAATGGAGATGAAAGAAATTTAGACCTACAGAATGTTTTTTTTTTTAATAACAAGCCGGCTCGCTACTAGCTAGGCTGATGTATCGTCCCTCTCGCATGTACGACTCGCGTACCCAAGTGGTATTGTTAAATGAGGTTTTTTGCCTACATTTTGGTGTAATATTTGTTTATCTCAGCACAGTACCACTCAACTGTTGCACTACAGCAAGATAGTAATTTTCGGTGAAACAGAAAAACCTATTCTTCTCAGCTTAGACTACTCAGCCGTTTGGGGGGGTCCGTTGCCCGCACGACGGGCGTCATGACAGTCTGTATGTGCATACAGTAACACCGCATCTTGCCCTTATTGTCCCTGTTTCCCTGTCATCGATTACAGACGACATGCAGCACACTCTATTACTCACCGTGCTTTCACCTACACAGAATGTTTTGATGCTGGACATCATTCCACTTACCTGAAAGAAACAAAAAAAAATCCATAAAACAAAGAGAAATGGGCTTATGATAAATGACGCCTAAGGAACCCAACAGTGAGTTGAAGAAAACAACACAGACCTGCAAAAAAGCGAAGAAGCATTCTCAGAACAGGAACTAAGAATAAGTTACAGTAGTCCCTGGGCTTAATGAAGTAAATCGCTCTAAAGATATAAGGGGAGTGGAAGGCAGAGCACCACTTGGCCTGAACCTCTGTACTACATGGAGGTGAGTGGTCAACTTCAAGGCCCCTCATATTTTAACACCGCCCTTCCCTGCAGCCGGAAAGAGACGCCCAGATATTTATTGGATATGAGAATTTCTGTACCTTGTTACAGGCAAGGTATTGATTCCTTCCCCCTTTCCTGCCCTTCTACGTTTTTTCTCTTGACTTTCGTTTCTTTCTTTCTTTCTTTCCCTTCACTTTAATTGTTTCCTTCCATCTTCGGACCATGATGAATTCATAAGTAACAATGAAGCAACGTACAGCAAACAGTTACTGTCGCTACAATACACGTGCATATGTAACAGTTACTCTGTAATTATCAAACCAATCAATCAACATGGATGCAGGCATTATCTCCGATCGCAGCCAAGAGCACTGTCACGTGACCCTATAATCACGTCGAGATACCCTGTGTAATTAAAGAAATTATGAACGTGATGACTTTCTAGTCTTCTGCTGACTGGAAGGTCCCAAATACGTGACATTCGTCCTCAAGGAATTTCACCGCAAGGAGTCAAATCTAATCCCTTTCGAACAAGAAAAAATACGTGGATTATAGAGAGCTTGGCAGATGGTTTCGTGATGGCACAGGACTCTGCAGAAGTGTAACCCGCTAGGCTTGTCCTGATTCGAAGAGGCAGATTCCTCTAGGTCGACTGCCTGCAATTAATTCAAATGATTTATTAAGTACTGCCCTGTCTTTATCGGAAAATTCATGTGATAATACAAGCACATTGTAGTATGTATCTGCTGTAGTCTGTCGATTCTGAATGATGGTAAATAATAGAGTAGTCGTGTCCTGATATTAGGTGATACTCTAGCATTTACTTGCAGAGAATTGGGCATACCATGACAACCTCAGTCAGGATATTTCATAGCCCGGTCGAGATTTGAAGCGGCCGCCTTCCGAATTTCCTGTCTTCATCCTACGTCACAGAGAACACAGCGTCTCTCCATTATTAAGGCCAACCGACTAATGCTGCTTATGGAAATTATCAGTGTTTTCTGTCAGAAACTCATGAAGCACGTAAGTACACTGTGTAGAGTAAATCAGAGTGTTTTCAGCGTCATTTCAGGCTTCCGCCGCAGTATGAATAAGACTGCAATGTTTTTGAATCTGATGCAACGTAGAATGTTATTAGCTCCTTACCGACGTTTTGGAACAGCCTATTGGTAGCATGTTCAAGGATCAAGCAGTCCTCGATAGGTTGTCCCGCATTGTCGGTAAGAAACTACCATTCTGCGCTGCGTAACATCCCAAAAGAGCACAGATATTACAGTGTTTTAACGTCAGTGCAGGTGGTACACACGTGTATAGGCTTCAAATTATAAAAATTTTACTACACCAAATTAAACAACTAAACAATATGTAACTGTGACACAAAATAATCAACAAATATTAGACCTAGTGAGGAGCTGCGTCCAACTCACGATAAAGCAGCAGTCTGTTGCAGGAAGTTCAAACGTAATCTTGAACTGTTATCCCTACCCAAATAATGCGAAAAGGAAGTATATTATTGTCAATAAAACAGTTTGTATAGTATGCCAGTTACAGAAGTGGCTGTGAGCACGTTTCATCGTGTTTTCTTTTTAACCTTACCCACATGTAAGGCTCTCACGTCGCTCTCAACCTTTCAGATTCACTCATGTCTGCAGTCTGTTGGCCAGAGAACAATGCCGTATTACGTAAGAAGAAATCACTTAAAATAATTACCGATCAGTTTATAGAAGGTCAACAACACAGGCTTTGTAACAAATGGACGCAGACTTCAGCCCTTGAACCCTTCGCCAATATACTATCGCGTCTAGCCGAATGTTTGGACTCGACACGGCTAGCTACTGTACAGATTTAGCCTCTCGACCCCTGAGTGTGCCAAGTTACAGCCACAGCAACCTACATACGGATCATCAGAAATGAGATCTTTTCTTTTGCTTCTTGATGCGTTGTGGTTTGGTAAACAGAGTCAGCCGACGGCCACGTAATGATACTAAATTGGAACAAGTCTGGGCTCAAAAGAATAAAAGATACAGGGAAGTTTCAGATAAGGATAAGCCGAGGAAATAATCTGTGTCTTGTAATATACGTTAGTGAAGTACAAAACGTGTTTTCCTGTCGTTAAAAATGGTAAAATGAGGAGACTGTAACAAGGACGGGAGAAAAATGCACATAAAATTTTGAGCCAAAAGTTGCATGTAGAAAGACCGTTTTGGAGACAGAGAAGCAGACTGAAAAACATAATGCTTAAAGAAATAATGTGTGAAATTGTGAATCTGAATGAAATCAATTACGATAGAAGTCAGTGTCAGCTTTATGATGAGCACGATGATGAAACTATTTCATAAAAGCGGGATCTTTTTTCTGTCCATTGGCTATTAATTGTTCAGAAAAGGTCAGATAAACCAGTAAGTCTGAATAAAAACGGCGATAAAGTTGTATTAACGCCTATCACAAAAGATGTCGATTGCGAACGTTTACTTTTCTACCTTTAATAAAATTACCCGTGGGACTTGTGGTTTAGAAATTGGCGGTAGACAGGTTTTTATCAGAGTACTTAGACTTTCTCGTTTCGCTATCATTCCACCAATTCATACTAATTCCTTAATCTAATAGCGACGCTATATATTTTCACAAACCAACAGCGTCACTGAGTAAAACACTTTAAAACCCCGAATAAAATAAGTTAAATAGAAAATTCCCTTCCAAGCTGCACATCGGAGTCGCTTCGAAGAACGGTCTGTCGAAAAATTGTTGGTGATGAAGATATGTTAATTTTATTTGGTTGCGTCCATTTTCTTCTATTTAAATGAGGAATTATGCACTAATTTTACATTATGAGCTGCTGTATAACATTTCCAGAATTCGCTGTGGGTATAAAAATCTCTTATTATGTATTAGTAAGAAACGTTCCGATTTACGTAGCAAAGATAATTGGCGTACTTTTAGAAGGCGCGTCATCCGTAAGTACAGAAAGGAATGTGACTTAGTTGGCTATGTATAAATCTTACCACCCCGAGGTCTGGAATATGCTGAGTTAGAATGCAAGTTGGAAAGTTAAAAGAAGAACAGCAGCCTGGAGTATGTTTCTCAGAATTCTGTGTTTTCTTCTATAAATATGTTTAAAAATAGAAACGTTTTAGTGAAGCCGCGGAAGAAAGTCGGATTGATCGAGTCATCAGTCAACACCGACGAGCTGTTAAGCTGTCCCATCCAGTGTACTGCTTGCTGTTGCAGTATATTCCGCTTCAACCTTTGAGCTGTTGTTATTACAGCAGACCCACATCTTTCGCGGTTTCGCTTATTCGCAGAAGAATTACTACTGCAACCTCCCTCCGTCGTGGGGTAGTTTCCTTGTTCAATCGCTTCCGCGCTTGCGTTTAACACACAAGAGAAGTCATCTTCCCGTCAGCCTCACTCGGCAGCTAACGAGATATCATGTGCTACGGAATGTAGTACTTCCACGGTATTTTTCACAATTTTTTTAACTAACTCTTGTGTTCATGTTTTAATTGTGTCTGTAAATGTTGGTGTGGGTGCTGATGAAGAATACCAACACAGGCAGTGTAGGTGTAACGTAACATTGAGGCTTGTTCATGCAAGCATTGTTGCAGTAGGAAAACAATAACGCATTCTGGGTGTGTGTTTGTAGCCTTAGATATCCAGTACGCAGTGCGCCATATTGTCATATGTGGCCCGCCCGTCTCTACAGTATTTTTAAACGTTATTTCATAGCGGCTGGACTGGGCATGTGGCGCGTATGGGTGAGGAAAGGGGGTTGTATAGGGTCTTGGTGGGGAAACCGGAGGAAAAGAGACCACTGGGGAGACCTAGGCGCAGATGGGTGGATAATATTAGGATGGATCTCCACGAGGTGGGATGTGGGTATATGGATTGGATTGGGCTGGCCTAGGATAGAGACAGGTGGCGGACGCTTGTGAGTGCGGTAATGAACCTTCGGGTTCAGTGAAATGCGAGGAATTTCTTGACTAGCTGCAAACCAGTTAGCTTCTCAAGAAGGACTCTGCACCATGGAGTAAGTAAGAAAGTATATCATAAACGGTACGATTTTCAAAAAAAAAATATTGAACATAACATGTGTGCTTTCATTTTCTTTACAACTATTGTCTGAAAAATTTATCATTCTAAGAAGAACTGAACGAGATATGATCATAAACGTGCATAGATATTCATATAAAGTACCCCTTATTCTTGTCAGATTTTAATGACTCTCGAGTTTCCTTGACAAATTATCTAAAAATACACAAATATCAAATTTAATGAAAGTCCATTCAGTGGGAGCCGAGTTGTTCCATGCGGACGGACAGATGGGCACACAGACACGACAAAGCCAATAGTCACTTTTCGCAATTTTGCCTCTGTTAGAGAAAGTGGAGGTTTTGGATAATTTGGACAAGGAGTGAGATCTTCTGCGGTCGTTCACCGTCCTGGCGTATGCGAATCGACGATTCGCTTCTTTAAGGAAAATCAAGAACAATAGCACAGGAAGGGCTAATGCCAGTACCCCATCGGGTACGAAAATCTTTGTGTAGACTAGATTTCTCGTGACCCTTTTCCCGAAAAGTTAGACAGGGACTTGTGTTGTGTGGCTGGAAGGGGCGTTAATGGTGCTGTTGTGAGTGTAGGTTATGTTGTTATGCAGCCACACAATACAGCCTGGGGTTTAGGAAAATGGCGCATCCGTGATAGTAGGCCTAAAGGGTTGTCTGAAAATGTTAACAATCGGATGAGGCTGTGGATAGCGGAGAGAATAAGAGATTCAGCATCTGTTGATCATGTGGCTGGTACTAACACACAGTAAAGTCAGCAGCATTCACAAGGACTTCTTCCAGCGTAACGATATTCTAGCTAACACTACGTTTCGAAAGCCACCTTTTTGTTTTGAACCAAGTGGTTTCACCTGAGGACGGAATTTAAAGCTTCTTTTTTTTTTAAATTATGTACATTAATGCCTGAAGATGGTCGTAATTGGCCGAAACATGTAGCATGCATTGTTGAATATAATTTAATTTATGTGTGTGACAGTAATAGAGAAATTGCCATTACACCAAATTGTTACTTAAGTATACCTACAGATTTTATCGAAGTAATTTAAATTTCTTGGATGTAACTACAGATCTGCGTGCCTTGTCTCTGTTTTCTTATAAGCAATTACTTGCACCGAATATGTAGTCTATCCCTGAGCCAAATTTCATGCAACCAGCTCAAACGGTTTATTAGTTGCCTCCTCAAAACGAATCATAATATTCATGCAAATCCCATCTCATTGGCTTACATTACACATACAAAATCACGTTAACAAAACCTTCAGCCTTTTTCGAATATTATTACTATACAATATTTAAGGACCACAGAGGCGCTAACGTAGCCTATACATTACACAAATGTGACAAGTTGTTATTACCGATTGTAGGAAATAAAAAAAGTCGGAGTTTTGGGTACTGCAATGGCATATTGTACAGAATTTCGTAAAAATTGGTGGACTCTTTCAGAAGTTGAAAGGGACACGCAAAGACACACACATTCAAACAGACACACATAATTTGATGTAAGGTTTCAAACATTAAACCTTTCCTTATTTATGTATTAAAAATAAGCGCGATTACTCACAACAAATTATTTTAATGTTTCTATGAACGTGAGAAATTTAGTTGCATTTCTGGACCGAGTAGAGACTACAGAACTATTCAGAAGTACATCTGGCTTTTACTTTAATAAGCAGGTCAGTTTATTTACGTTAGTACTTTTCTAAATTAATACTGAAATTAATTTAAAACCTCATTACTCTCCTTAAATTATATGTGGCTTGTAGGCAACGGTTTCAAATATGAAAGCCAACTAAGCTCAATATGTGACCAATTCATGATTTACGTTTTAAATTTGGAAGCTCTCCTGTGGAAGTTAATTCTCACGTCCTAACTTAAAATTCTTCGTAAATCTGACACAAAACTACAAATTCTTCCGGAAATACCACAAAATGTCTACAATAGTAAACAAAACTAGGTCTATGTAAGTTTCCGTAAGAAATTCTTTCCCAAAAACTTTAAGAACTAAGACCAATCACGTACGATTCCAGTTCTAATTCACAGCTAGTAATGTAATGAATAATTATGATGACCTGCTATAGAACTGGCCTAGTTAAATTACTCTGCGGCTGGAGCTGACCCATTCCGTCAAATGCCTCCATAAAAGAAGTTTGGCTATGCGATGAACACAAGAACAGGTTCAGAAACAATTTCGTAACATAAATAATTGTGCCTTGAAAAGTAATTTGGAAAGGGGTAAATGGACTGGGGGAAGAGCAGTTTGTGTTCAAAAGTAGGGTCTGGAAGGAAACCTGAAAGTACGAACACATTAGATACAATAGTATGAAGCTATGTTGAGCGATGGCAGTCTTGCGATAAGGGCTGAAAAATTTCAATTATTTAATCGTGCGGCAATATTATGCCAAGACAATTCACACCGAATTACTAAATGATTTAAGTTTCGTAATTTCAGACATACGTGAAGCTTACTTCGTGAAAAAAAATATTTTAGAACAATTTTTAGCGTTACAGCCACGAAACTGAAATATATTTTGCCGTGCCCTGTAAATGTAAGGTCCCATAAATATCCCAAATGTGGCTTACGTATCTGACATTATCTGACATCTGAATGCAGTCTTCTACAGTCAAGCTTGCTAGCTACCACTTGCCCTCATTGTCATAGTGACACTGGGCTGACTGGAAGCGTTCAGCACAGTCAAATGGCCCTTGGCAACTTTCGGAAAAGCTGAAGAAAATTTCGGGAAAAAATTCTAAGAAGGCTTAATATTTAGATTAATTGTGAGATTCGTCAAATATTATTATGTGGTCAATATAAATAAAAAAAATTGGGACATGATGCATGAGTTGACAGAACCTTTCACGAAGTTTTAATCTAGACAGCAAGAACAAAACGTCTCTTTGGACTTCCAAAGGTAGATGGCGAAGATAATATTAAAATGTACCTTATATAAATATCCCGAGGATGCGTACTTCACTTACCAGGCTCAGGGTAAATCCAGCCATAGGCTGTAGTGTCCACAGCAAAAAAAGTTTTAGTTTCAGTAAATGCTGATTTCTTTGATCAACTGAACAACAGCCGTTTTTAAACACAAAAGTTTCCGTACATTTAGCCACTATAATGACACTTTTTTCTTGTATAATGAAAATATTCCAGAGGCCGTAGCTCTAAATTCGTCATAATGGAGCCCAATTAAAGTGGGCCACTGGATCTCTCTCGGTGGCATTTCACAGTTACAATTCCTGCGTTCATCGATGCCAGTAAGATATGCGACTAGCACACAAAAACTGAAACTGAGAATGCGGAACGTTTGCTGCGTTGAAGTTTACTGTAAAATATGTAAAATAGCTTACGCGAATCGTGATACGCGAAAAACCAAAGTTGCATCTTCTTAAGTCTTCACACCGCAGCATTTTTGGGCTTCCGGAACAAAAACATACTGTACTTCCTGCAAATGTGTCTATGGCCTCTTAGCTTAAGGTTTCTTGTTGCTACTGTACTTAAATTTTAAAACATGACAACGCACCCATTAATTCTTATTCCAAATTAAATGGCAGTTCTGTTTGTATTGTGCAGTTCATGTACAGGCTGACACACATATATGTATACTAACAACTTCAGAGTCTGTCTATCGTGTGCTGTTGTAAATGATTAACTGGCTATATGATTGATTGATTGATGGATGGATTGACTGATTGGTGGGTAAGTGGATGAATGATAAGATGGTTGAATGACTAACTGGGCATTATGTATGATGTGGATCAAGTGAGATGTATTTTCCATTACACAAAAAGCATGACCGTCGTTCAGTTTGTCCTGTCACATGAATTGCCTAGAACAGCAGAACAAATAAGTGCCATATTAATCATTACAATTTCAAATTTCGTATCTCTTTTAAAAGTTGCCGCAGAAAGAAACGACGCTGAACAACTTCACAAGTAAGATGTACTTGAATATTTCACACTACCTCATTTTTATCACAAATTAACCTGTTTTACTGAAGTCTGAACAACCTTAAGACCTCTAGTATAGCCAAACTAATGTATTAACTCCAGAAGATACGGTTCTACTGGACAGCTTGTGTGGCGCTACTCTTCAATAAAACATCCACGTTTCGGGAATCCAAAGGGTCATTGCAAAGGAAATTTCGAGACTCCTGTTAACGTTACTCCCTGTCGGCTGGTAAATAGCTACCGACGTTTCGACGGGTTTAGTGCATTTTTCAGGGTAAACATTCCTAAGAGGTAGACCTTGGACTGCTTGAACCTGAAGTTGAAGGCGATACATTTCTTCAAAACGTCAGTAATTTTCATCATTAAAAATGGCGTTACTCTCCAGAGTAGGTTAATTTTCAGCAACTCACATCGTGTAGACCCAAATTAATGTGTTTATTACCGAGTTCAAAAAGGCCTTTGCGGGGGTGGGGAAACTGTACTGAAGGAAATTTAAATAATTTGGTCTATCTCTCACGCCCAGTGTTCTTATTCACGGAACTGCCGTTTGTGTAAGACCTGAAACTTTCAAACTTTTCCCTCCATTTTGCTGTGTCCACCCGAGAAGCCACGTACCTGAAGACTGAAAAATAAACTTATATTCTCAAAGTGTTAGATAAGTTGTAAAATTGTAGCCAGTTTACAAAGAATTTCTTCCATATATGCATCCATATGTCCAGGAAAACTATGGGTAACTCGATTTCGTGCCCAAAGTAAAAGAATAAAATTTGTCATATACGTACAGGTGAAAATGTTACATATATTTGCGCCGTCATTGGATGAAATCACATCTTTATGGTGCAGCTATTAAATAGAGTGTATGACACGTTTCCTTCAATACTTATTTGAATGCAGCACTGCCACCCAACAAATATTATGAATGTTATATAAACACCCAACATAAACACATTTAATATTCTTAAAACATGCAAACAAACTCCAATGCGTTACATTCAAGTAGCCTGGACTAGTTCGGTCATTTACAAGCAATACAAATTTGTATTAAAAATACAAGGCTTTTTACGAGGTAAAACTAAACTAAACTCCGTGGCCTTAGTCCGCACGCGAACTATACCGACAGAGCGGCCGCCGCCGGTCGGCGAAGTTAGTGCCAACTTTTGCGGATAGAGGGGTGTCACGT
>Ga0123352_10009715_pt1 | contig 15068 bp, 10 predicted proteins | sample TergutLab28metaG_FD_89700 | JGI IMG/M metagenome (GOLD analysis project Ga0123352, IMG submission 89700) | Labiotermes labralis P1 segment gut microbial communities from Petit-Saut dam, French Guiana - Lab288 P1 | ecosystem: Host-associated > Arthropoda: Insects > Digestive system > Gut ... | reverse complement strand
CATAAAATCAGTGTTTCGATTTTCTCTGCAACTTTTGCGTGAAACATTTCTCATTCTAAAAAAAATCATCGAGATGTCATCACAAATATGCACAGATCTTCATTTTAAGTGTGAGTTATTCTTGTCAGATTGTAATTAAACTTGTATTTTCTGTACTTATTTTCTAAAAATTCTCAAATACCAAATTTAATAAAAATCCGTTCATTGAAAGTCTAGGTGTTCCTTGTAGACGGACGGACCGCGGCAGACAGACAGACATGTGACGCAGCTAATATTAGTTTCTTTTCTTGCAATTTGGCGAACTTGCCTCAAATGAGTGGAGTTACACCTCCACTTCAACATATGCCTTCATGGCGTACACATGGATTTCACGAAAACTGACGTCTGCCTAACTCTATTAAAGTTTGTTATGCTTGTAGCATGAAATTTCTTGTAATTACGTGAGCTGTCAGTAGGTGGAGTTTGGTTTGGAAGGAACCCCGGCGTGAAGAAACTGTGTTGTGTATAAGGCTGTCGGTTGCCACGATCAGCAGGGATTTAACATGGTGTGTGAAATGTGTTTAGTTTTGAAAGTTGCTTGAATAATTTGGAACCAACGCAATTACGTGGAGACTTCCCAAAAGAGTTCTTGTTGGTTCGTAGGTATCCTAAAATCGTGGGATGAAATTTCTTAGTGACCTGTATTCGTAGAGTGTCCGTCCGACACATTCTTCGTATCTGGCTTGCTAATGATGAAAGCAAGAAAGTTTTTAAATCCATAAGTTCGTGTTGGAAAGACCACACCGGGGAAATGGTTCTTATTCATTCATTCTTTCTTTCAATCATTCTAACGACAGGTCCCTAGCCTCTTCCAAAGCAAGAACTTCACAAAGTGCGATCTCGTGTTCCCTGTTTCAATTTACATTATCCCCTTGTTTCCTGAAGGCAGGGGTGTAAACCTATGACACGCGTGCCAGCATTGGCACGCGGTATTCCCTTCTGTCCCAATTTTTTTAAAAATTTCTTTTGCCCGACCAGCGTCTCTATACTGTGAAGAATGTGTGTGTGTGTGTGTGTGTGTGTGTGTGTGTGTGTGTGTACACACACATCTGAGTGCGTAGAGATTGCATATGGATTACTTTTGCTCCCAAATAACACTGCGAGTGACGTTTTGACTGGATATTTATAATTGGGGAGCCGATCTGATGATGACTGGGCGAATACGTGACGTTGGACAAGACGTCTTAAAATCTCCTTTTGAAAGAGAAATTGTAGCAACGCCAGTTACTTCCACATACTCTTTCTTAATCCCATTCCTCGAGGAGGACTTTATTGAAAATGTAATGTACAAATTATACTGTGAATTAATTATAATATGCATTAATAATAATACAGCAGTTAATAATTATGGAAGAATCCTAAACCTTATTTCGCTCCTCAAAATTCCCATGGGCACGCTAAATTTTTTTTTCTTCGAAATTTATATGCAGTTTTGGCACGCTTCCTCTCAAAGTTTCGCCAGTCCTGCCTTGATGTCTTCCAGTAGCTGCTTACGTCTTCTCCCTCGTCTTCCCCGTCATTTCTATCCACCCTTCTCTCTTTCATCTAATAACGTGTTGTAGAAAGCAGTTCCCACGCAAGATGTGACCAATCCAGTCAGCTTTCCCTGTTTTTATTGTATTATCGATATTCCTTTCCTCCAGAATGGCTTTATGTGTTTCGAAAATTACACAGGAAACTCCGAATGATAAAAAGCCATCGCTAGGGGGAAAAGTCAAATTGCCGCGTTTGCTCTGATACGGAGAAAACCCAAACGACAACTGTTACAATTACGATGGGAAACCCGAGGCAGAGAAAATGCAACGTTTGGTTGTAGTGTTGTTGCTAAGATACGTGGGAAAACAAATTTTTGTTCTCAAATTTCAGTGAAATGTTTTCTGCGCGGGCGTCGTAGTTGATTATGATAGTAGCATATTGGTGAAAATTCCAAAACACTTTATCACAACAAGTATCGCATCACTGATCTGCAGAGTCCTTCTTCAGAGGCTTGTATTGGCTTTTCGTAGTCTTTATATTCTTGGCCTTTTATTGAACCCAGAAATTCAGTTAACCCCCCATTCCACCTTATCATGAGCACCCTTCGTCACCCCGCTCTTTATTTAGTGGCCATTGTGACGTTATTCTGCTGTGTGCGCCTGTTTGCGCTTCCCTTCAGAGTTTGAAACTGAAATTGTGTACGAATTTTTCATCTGGTACTTGCTACATGTATAACAAATTTTCTATAATTTGGTAACCCTGGTGATAGTACAGTTCATGGAGCTATTTTGTTTTGTCCTCAACTGCCTGCTGACAGACGTCTCCGATCTCTGTTCGGCTTGCTTGGGATGCGATTTCGCGGTGAAGTGTGAATTCTTTTGCATGGGTGTCTGTGTGTTACATGCTTAGTCCACACTTTCTGGCTGCCGGATTAGTCCACAGCTTCTGGCTGCCAGATTAGTCCACAGCTTCTGGCTGCCGGATTAGTCCACAGTTTCTGGTTGCCGGATTAGTCCACATTTCATGGCTGCCGGATTCAGCTACGTGTAGTGGTAACGGAACGGGCGTGTTAATTAGTTTCACACTTTGACGGCTGTAGTTAGGGGACATAATGAGGCTCATTAACTTCCTCGCTCTAAAGAATTGGTGGCATTTCATAACTTAGTTATTAATTAAAAGTAAAATTAAAAAATGTGCTGCATTGAATTTTCAACTGTTTGTGAAATGTTTTTGTTGTCGTTGTTTTTAAGTTTCGTTGTTCGTGATTTGGTCGTTTTCATATGAGTTTATTTAGTCTAATTTTTGTGGTTATTTGTTAGCTTGGAATTATTTATTGATGATGTTTGTTGTTTTGAATAACAGCGGTCCAAGTTCTCTGAAGATCATATTACAACTTATTACGCTATCAATCGAAAATTTGACCCGCGACTTGTCACAACTGATATCTGTTTTGTGTTTCACTTGTGCTTACCGAATACTATAAGAGTGACGGAGTCGTAAGCATTAGAGGCACAGGATGGAGACGTGCATGTTGTATTCGGACAGAAGACGGAGAATTGCTGTTTGCGTTCTGAATTGCTAAGGTTATGTAGCGTCGGTGGCAGGTGAATGAAAAAACGAGTATGAAACACTGACGGAGTGATACTGACAGGAGAAAGCTGAAATACTCGATGAAAACTTCGTTCAAGTGCCACATTTACAACCAAAAAATCCTACATGGGCCGACCTGGGATCGAACGCAGTTCTCTGCAGTCGGAAAACTTGAAAGGAAGACGTCACTTGCTGGACCTAGGCATGGATGGGGGCTAATGTTAATACGGATAGTCAGTGGGCGTGGGAATATGAATTATATTCATAGTTGTTGGGGTAGGGTTTATTTTCGGGATCTTGTGAATTTGAAAATGCACATGCGGGTCCCCCAAGAGACCATCTGAGATTCTGAGTTGCTATAGAAGGAACCTGCTTGTTCGAGTTGGAATGAGCCTGCGTTTAGTGAAATTGGAATGTGCTTTTATTCCGACGTGAATGAACAAAAATTTAAAAAACACGCTGCGCGCCTGTGTCAGTAGTTCGCCTGGAACAGGTGTAATGGAAATAAGGCGGGTGTAGAATACGTTGTGTCACACCATTGATTGGAAGGTCTGGTCTTTGTAGCTGCACGACGAACACGTGTGTGTGTGTGTGTGTGTGTGTGTGTGTGTGTGTGTGTGTGTGTCTGTGTGGGTGTTTGAAAGGCAGGCGTGGTTCATTGTATAACGTACACCGGAAGTGCTCATGGTGCTCCATATTTTTCTTCGTGACATCCTGTCATGTGCATGATTGGCCTGTCCGTAGCTGCCGTGGCCACGCTAAAAGTATCCTCTAGAGTAAGTGAAGGGAATGGATCAACCTATTTTTTCTTTCCTCCGTACCTGAACGTTCTTTCTGTGCTGTTGGTTGAAGTGGCTGTCGTGTTCGCAATGCACGTCTGCTTGGACAGTTACATCCGCATTACTATTTGTATATAACATTTATTGAACAATAGTTGTCTGAGCAGTCACGTAGGTAAGACCACCGCAGACTGCACGGCGCTTGTGTCCCTGGGCTGGGTTGGGTTGGGGGGGGGGAGGTACAGAATAATAAAATTGTTGAGTTCTTGCGTGCGTATTGGATTCCGTTCTGACAGACGGCAGTATTGTGATTGATCTGGAATAACTTCGCTAATAATTATACGAGGATCCTCGATTATTTAGTCTGACGGGGGGGGGGGGATGCTGAGTGGTTATATACGCCTCTGTATCTAGCCATATACAGTCATTCACATTACACATTTACTATTATATGTTAGTAAAACCAATTGCATTTAGATTTTCTTACTTCTGTCTTGTTATAACTTTTTGGGTCATAACCGTAGCTTCACAATTTCTTTGGATCTCTTCGTATTTAGGTTTAATCGAATTTGTCTGGTGGCTTTTAAGAATGTAACACTTCTTAGAGCAAATCGTAAACAAAGTTCGTGAGTTGTATCAGTGATTTGGGATCTTTCCTGTTACAACCCCATCACTCCTGCGTTGACTACAAACGATTGTGGCTTCCCGTGTTATGGTTTGGACTGTGTTTACATGCAGATACTGGATGTGGCAGTGGTTTGCACTGGGCAAAGCGGACCGTCCGTTGCTTTTGACTAATAGCCGATATATTCCAGTTAAAAATACATAGGGCTAAAGTTATGTCTCTTTGTGTGCGTATAAGAAATAATACCGGGTATTTTATACAGTGTTACGTGTGGTTACAGCTTTGCGTAAATTTCGCTTGAGGCGTCTGTTACACGAAACGTATAACAAATGGTGACGAGGGGAAAGATGGTCATGCAGTGAAAGAGACTCATGTTTTTGGCAGAATCTGTATGTTTTTCCACCGAATGTCGAAGGGAGTGTTAAGGGCCCCATACACTCTAAGTTAAAATGTGCAATTTAACTGCGTAAAAAAAAAAAACTGATCTGAATGTTTTCTGGTTTCCCCACCAGGTTTATCAGTTGTGTGTGTCTTCTTGTGCGTGTGACTATGGTGGACAAAAACAAGGCCGTCGTTTGCTGTTTGCTAGCCACATCGGCCATAATGTTATCCGAAAAGAAGAAAAGAAAGCGTAAAATGCGGAGTATGAAGTGGTAATTGAAAAGGAATATATCATGCGATGCTCATCTGCTGAATGAATTGCTAGAAACGGATGTGCCTTGAGATGATGCCATCGTGGTGTCGGCAGGTAAACTGAGGAAACTGGTGGATTCCCTGAGTGAACTGCGCAGTTCTCTGTGTGAAAGACGACTGGAAAGGACAGCTCTGAGGCCTGCGCTATTGCCTGTCAAAACTGCGCAGTTTACTCAATTTTTCCGTGAGGTATGACGTCACACAATAAAATCGCTCAGTTTAACTGAGAGGGCGCTTTAGACTGTACTCTCAGCTCTGCAGGTCAACTGCATTCTCTTGAGTAAAAGACAGTATTAGTTTTGGCAGCTATATACCCACAGAGCCCAAACCATGTAACGTAATTTCTCGAAGGAAGCCCAGGAGTGGTGGGAGGAATGATACGTGATTTGTGATGTATGCTATATTTGATTGAGGTGGAAGCGCATTAGAAGAAGTGGTTGTGTAGTTCCCGTGTGTAGCATCGCTCTTGGTGGCGGGGCCAATGGGGGCCTTGCATCCATTGCCATAGGATGCGAGTTTAGCACGTCACCTACATACGAATCCACTTTTATCACAAATTTATTCAGCTACCATTCCAGAGATGTACGTATATTTATGTTCAGATCGTAATGTGAAATTCGATGTGATGAAAGTCTGAGTGTATATATAGTTTTGTTACAAAATTTTCTGTCTGTATGCACGAATGGTATCTCCGGACAAATTCTGAGATATAATCTGCATTAGGCCACACAAAACCTCCACAATTTATTATTTCCTTATCACACTATTCGGCGCTGTGTTGTTTGATCTGCTAACACCGTCATTAAATAAGCCGTATAGAAACAAATAGCACCCAGTGACAGCTTTCAAATGTCTCTTATTATAACAGAGCACAACATGAGTTGAGGCAATACTCTACGCATTTTTAATATTATCCCTAGACGGAAGTGAGTGGTTTGCTGTACGGTTCAGCTCTTCTGCCCCTGGGGAAACAACTTCAGGTTTCCTATGGATGGGATACCAGTTCGGCCTGAGAATTCTTCCCGTTCCGTTCCGCATGTCCTCGAAACGCGAGGAACGTGGGGCAGAAGTTTGGCTTTCCTTACCTGGCGCTGCTTCGGTCCTACAATTTCTGATGGTCCAAAGTAATAATACTATATAAATGAAACGGGAATATTTGGATAAGTTAAATCTGCAGGTGGGATAAATTGGTGTGCTTCTGACTGTGAATAGCTGGCACGTCTGCGAACGACTGATAATGTAGGAACATTCTTAACCTAAGGCCTACTGGTTACGAGATGCACCAACAGTTTAACATTCAACAGCTGTACGCGCTGCCCACACTGTACTGATGTGTTTTGTATTTATCTGAGAACAAACAGCGATTTGTACCACTTACAGCTTAAACTGATTGGTTTTTATAACCGAGATGAAAAGTGTTTACTGCGCGGTACGGACTGGGTTTTTAAATAAAGCCGTCTGCGCTTCGTCTTTAAAGGGTTAAAACTGATGATTGTGCGTTAATGTGTACGTGTGCTTGCTGTCCGTTAGCTGCAAAGTGGGATTTGGTACACTTTTCCACGTTTGTATCAAATGTGTATGTAATTTTAAAACTACTTGTGACATCCCGCTGTAATATGCATGTAAATATAGAGGAATATGGGCAGTCAGTCTATTTGTGCAGTGTCTTAATGTATATTGTGCAACGTATTTTTTTATCTCAGTAATTAACCAACTTGATGCACAAAATTTTTGTTTTACAATAAGTTTATTTCATGCCTCTAAATGTTTCGAGCACATGTGCTCGAAACATGTAGAGGCATGAAATAAACTTATTGTAAAACAAAAATTTTGTGCATCAAGTTGGTTAATTACTGAGATGCACGATCAGCAAAACGTCAAAAACTTGTGCAACTTGTTTCGGCTGTAACCAAAGCACTCATCAGGCATTATGAAACTACTTGCAGAGAGAGCACTTACACACAACATTTGGCACGTAAGTGCCCTTTACATAAATATTTTAATAATGCCTGATGATTGCTTTTGGTTACAGCATCAACATGTTGCATAATATACATTAAGAACCCACAAGAACTTAGTTACGATTGACTACCCGTATTCCTTTATTTCTACTTCAAACTGTTTACGAAATAACGATACTCGTGGATTTGTTGACATGTCTAAAATCAGAAAGCAATTTTTCACATACATACCGAAGTACGTCAGCGTTTTTGCAGCTGTGGGCAGTTGGAAAATGCGCAGCGTTGAAGTTACGTCCGCTTTGTTTGACGTACGTGTATTTGCTAGTTTGAGGTCTCTGATTGAATTTATTTATTTATTTATTTTAAGTTCCCGTTAGTAACGGACGATAGAATAGGAACCGGCGTAACGTAGTTGGCATAGGGACTGGGTGACTTACTGTAGGGTGCTGTGTTAAGATAGTTTCTTTTTTCGAAAACATCCGAATCGGTTCTGGAGCGAACCCAGCCTCCTAGTCAGTGGGTATAGGGGTTATTTTCCGCGGTCAAACGGCTGGGGCATGAAGTTCCATCACTGCAGTGCCGAGCTTGAGATTCAGTGGAGCTGCACGTCTGTTCCCCTATATGCTTTCATGGCTTGGGCAGGGACGATTTATCCTTTACTTTAACGGGCGGAGAATCTAGTGAAATAATAAACGGTACTACAGGCGTTTGTTAAATTCCAGCCATATTGTAAAGTAAAGTCTGTCTTCACGCTGTGAGGCCGTATAGAGGGAGTAGAGATATACATCCATATTCTTAACCTCGGCCCAAATGTAGGTGAATGATCAGATTCACGCCCCGGCCGCTTTACTTCCGGGAAGGAATCTCCGTACTCATTGAAGACGAGGCTAGGTGGGTCCCAGAGCCGGCGTGGGCGTGATGGGCAAGGGAAAAAATTCGTATTCCAGATCGTCTGGGCTGTGTAGCCTGGTCACTCTACAGGCTGCGCTGTTCCGCTTGCGTCAACTGTACTGAGCCACTGGAATAATCGGTTTGAATCCTGCGGGAGCTTCAGACCCATGCAGATGGTATTAAAACTACATGTGTTCGCTGTTCTTTCTGCCGCAGTGTGGCGGGGGGGGGGGGGGTGGAATCCCATAATTTACGCTTCCGGGTAATGTAAGTGGGCTGTCCTTTTTATATAAAGTGATTTGTCGGCAACGAATTTGGACGATAGAGGTTCTGTTTCTGGCAGGGAACGGGGGTTTCTCCTGTACCATTCACCAGCTCTTGACACCTGATGGACGGACCGTGAATCTGGTTCACCTCCATCTAGTGTCGAGATGCAGAAGTCATGTGCCTAGCTATACATCCATTCTCCCATATTATTTATTTCTTGATACGTCGTTAAAAGACATAGACAGTTTTACCGCTATTGACTGAGGAGTTTGCAGTTGACCTTGACAGTTTTATGCGCTGGTGAAAGCCGACCAACCCTTGTATGTGACCACTAACCGATGTATTCCAGTTAAAATACGTTGGGTTGAAGCGTTATTGTGTTTTTTTGCGTGTGACATATTTTCTGAAGAGTTTTGTGTGGTTAGAGGTATGCATAAATTTGACTTTGGGTTGTCACGAACGAAACACCAAACAAATGGCGACCAGTGGCAAGGTCATGCCCTGATACCGTGATAAACACTTCTGTTTTTGACATATATATGTTTTCCCTCCCCACAGTCGTTGTGTGTTGCGGTGTTACCCCTGCTCTGCAGGTTAACTGTATTCTCCTGAGTAAAGACAGTGCCTTTGCTGTAAAAGTTAACTAGCTTACAGCCCATAGTTACTGCAGCTCGTCTTGTGGAGGGTTTAGATTGGGCAATTTTTGCACAGTTTTGCACGATGTATGTATGTATGGACGGACGTTCGCCAACTCAGACTGATAAGGGTCGTATACGGAAGCCCGTTTCCATATTCAGTGACTAAATGTATCTGTCGTAAAAGTTTGTGTGAAACATGAAGTTGGTGTCCATAATAATAAATGGACCGGATGAGACGTCTAACAGTATTTTGTGTGTGTGTGTGTGTGTGGCGCTAGAGCCTAAATCGGGCGTAGGCCGCCTCTTTGTAAGGTTTATAGAACACAGACACACACACACACACACATCCGGTAGGACTCCGATCGAGTGACCATCTCGTCGCTGAGACCGCTACCTACACAACGCACAACAAACACCTTCGAAGTACGTCCGTACCCTCAGGAGGATTCGAACCCTAAGACTTAGTATTGAAGTAGCTACAGGCCTACGCCTTAGACCATGGGTCTCCAACCCGCGGCCGGCGGCCATGTTTGTAAATCATATATATTTGGGCCTGCAACTTATTGAAATTTGTTCACTGGCGGCCCGCGAGCCAGCCTGCAGTAACGCCTATTGCCGTAAATAGGTTTGGAGACCCATGCCTTAGACCGCACTGCCACCGGAATCGGCCATACAATTATTTTGTTTTCGTAAATGCATTCGATAATCTAGAATAATCTTATCGGCATAGTATGGTACAGGTTTCATCGGTTTCTGATACACGATCTGTGACTTATTTGCGCCGTTTTCTTCTTCTACAACTGATGCGTCCAGTAACCACCAGCAATAAAGTTGTTTGTTGATCGTCATTGGTTTTCGATGCTGGCCCAACCTGTATCCGCAGTTTCGACGCCTTTCTTCGAAACTGACAGGGCGACGTCGAGTCTTCTGCATCCGGTTTCAGCGTTAAGCCTACCTCAGTTGTGACTGAGTGTAGGTCACCTGTTTGTCAGACAGTCCATCCCCGTTGTGTTTTAGGTAACAAGAATCACAGTAGACTCTTTCGAACACAACAGCTCACAACACTTCTGTATCAGCTGAACAATACGTTTCGTCCCAACGGACCGTCGTTAAGTTGGCAGGAATGGAAGAATAAATACACACAATGGAAAATGAGATGTAAATTTCTTACATTGGTATATAGTACATGTAAGGAAGTAGAGCTGAATAGTTTTGTTTTAGGGTTGAGGGCTAAAGTTGGAGAAGTCGATAAAAATCGTGTTTAAAGTAAAAAATTAGAATTGGAAATTAAAAATTAGTGGATAAGCCGTCTGTAGGAGTCGTTAACAGCGGGTTCACAGGCTGGTAGCTTCGTAAAACAGAGCGATCTTTGTTGGTCAGAGTAAATGTACTAGAAAACATACCACAACGCCAGAAGCAGATATACCCCCAGTCGGGAACAAGAAGTTCCGAAGATTAAGGAGGTGTCAGACTAACCAAATCCGCGAAAACACCCCCCTCCCCAACATAGGTGCGTATAAGATACCACACCTGCAATCACAGTTTCCTCCCAACCCTACACCTAATTAACCGCAAGGAACCACGCCCAGCTACCTATAAATCCATTCACGCAATAGACATCCACCAAACTTAGCTTAACAAGCGCACGCAAATTATGATGATGATGATATCTCAACATCGACACGCGGTTTATGCATATTATATACAACTCTTATAGCAAGAAAGTTGTCAAAACCTGATGATGGCCGCTGTAGGCCGAAACGTGTAGTTTTCTGTTGCTAATAAACACTGTCACTTAGCCTTATATTCATAGTTGTGTTTTGACTGAATTTACCGCACCTTATAAACTGCTGGTACGCCGATGGTCGGTTCTGTGTGATTGACATTATGCATCGTGTTCTTAGAACGTATGTCGGGATAGGTACACTGAAGAACCCACACCACCTACTTGTGACAGGTATCCTCAAATTTTCGGAGTCACCTCAGAATTCTGGGCGACAAGTATTAGGTGCCACCGGACAAGGGTTTGTCGCCCCAGATTTGTGCACCCCTGACCTATGCGTGGCTTTAACCCAGTACTTGCGCGTCACGTCATGATGGTGTACAGTGACGTGGAGATTGATCTGCATGCATTCGTAGTCCCGGCAGCAAATGGAAGTGGTCAGCTGCAGGCCTCAATCACTGGCTGTACCGCCTTGGTGGGAAACTGGTTGGGGGTGGACGTAATGCAGAAGAAAAAAACTTGGACTCGTGTTGGAAATGCAGCTGTAGCCATCCGACAGGGCTGCTCGCACCGCGAAATCATACAACCTCGGTGCATGAAGCAATGGCCTCGTAGGCCGGGCGAACTTCCGGGCATGGTGACCGTTTCACTCTTCCCACGCTGAGCGTTGCACTCAGCAACATGCAGCTAGGCTGTTCTGTTGCTCGGTGACTAATGTTTCCTACAGACGGCACGCCAAGGCGTCGCTGTGTATCCGGGTTATAGCAGATCCGGCCAAGTGCTTTTGACCAAAGTAGACGTAGGTGGGCTTCCTACTGTCGTTAGGCTGAAGCAGGTGACACTGAAGGCGATGTGTAGATTAGTTAAGTGTTGACGTGCAAGGGAGCACATCGCAGCAAGAAACGGTCCTTACAAAGTACTGCGATCTAAAAGCAGAACCCATGAAGAATATTTTCCTTTCGCATCGATTTTTGGTCGTACAGATCACTTAGTATTGTTATTTCATTTTTTTATGTTTATGATTAGTAGAATAAGATGGGCGGGGCATATGACGTGTATGCCGGAGAGGAGAGGTGCATGTAGCGTTTTGGTTGGGACTCCTGAGGGAAGACCAGGCCTACTTTGGAGGATAATATTAAAACGGAAGACGATCGCGGTGTCGGCGCGGTCTAAGGTGTAGATCTGGGCCGCTCGCCTGCTGGCACTGAGGGTTCCAATTCCGTCGGGGGCATGGGTTGGTGTTATGTGTTGTCAGGTAGGGGTCTCTGCTACGGGCCGATCTCTCAATCAGAGGAGTCCTAGCGAGTGTATGTCATTAAGTGTGGTTAGGTGCAGTAATAACCCTCTACAAATGCTGTGCGTATGTAGAAGAGGTCCGACTAGAATAATATTAAAATAGTTCTTCAAGAAATAGGATGGGTGTGGACTGGATTGATCTGGCTCTGGTAGGGAGAAATGGCGGGATTTTGTGAAAGTGGTAATGAACCTTAGGGTTCCATCAAGTTCGGGGAACTTCTTAACCAGCTTAGGAATGTTAGTTTCTCAGGAAGGCAGTGTTCCATGGCGTTACTTAGTTATGTTTATGGCTAAATTTGTATTTAAATGTCAAATGTATGCCTTGGAGTACGACCTTGACCTTGGTGGTTTCGTAGGAGGGGGTCAGACCCTTAGATATTTGTGACCAGTAGCCGATTTATTACACTTAAATATACATGGGGCTGAAGTGCAGTTGTTTGTCTTTTGATGGGGAGTTAACTGTATTACGCCATATAGAATTGTCTGTTGTATGCTTAGAGCTGTGCATAAATTCGGCTGTAGGCGTGCTATAAACCGAACACCTAGCAAATTCCTACCAGTGTAAATTGAAAGGGTTTACGTTTTGTGACAGGAGTCTATATTTTCCCCTCAAGCTTCGTCCGGAGATGAGGGACACCTCGCCCACGCTCTGTGCCAAAGCTTTACTCCTGAATATGTCGGACACAACCTTGTAAGGGGTCGCACTGTTGCCGTATTTGCAACTGTTGAATTATAAACTATATTTCGTACGTAATACGACCTTGCGCCGTACCGAATTAGACATGCCCAACGTCAGTGATGGTTCTTTATTTAACGCTATAAAAATCAGAACTAAAGATAGTTTTGGCACAGCCACCATGTTGTTCTGTTGCTTTCATCAGTGAGTGACTCTGCGGCTCTTTTAAAGACCGAGATTAACCTTAATTTAAAGATTCCGTTCCGTACCGCGCAGTAAACAAGTCCTCGGTTATAAGGGCCAGTCATTATTGCTGTGTAGGTACGTAATGGCTGTTTGTTTTGTGATACGTACAGATCACACGGATACAATCTATGGGCAGATTGCGTAACTTGTATGGTTACTGGTGGTATGTAAAGTAATCAGTAGGCTTAAAAAGGCTAATTAACGTAGTTTCTTTTACGAAGATCACATCATATTATAACTACAAGGCGATCTTTTACAAATAACAAATTCATGCTGTGCTGCTTCGTCACTATGTTAGTAATAAATCTTAATTTTTTCTCAGGCGATTGAATGAATGAATGAATAAAACATGCACGCCTTTTTTATGTTTTGCTGACCGTGCATCTCAGTATAATTTTAGTAATTAACCAAATTAATGCACAAAATCTTGTTTTATAATAAGTTTATTGTATGCCTCTACATGTTTCGAGCACTTTTGTGCTCATCGTCAGGAGGTCAAAATTGTATTATACAGCATCTGGTATCTTCACACCTGTAAGTGTGATGATACCAGATGCTGTATAATAAATTTTGTGAATGAAGTTGTTTAATTACTCAGCAGGCACGCCTTTGTAGCGTAAATCTTTAGTCTTATTTTATCTTACGAAACAGGTAAAGGAAAAAGGTGTCATCAATCTCAACACAACTTATATTCTCAGAGGCTATTGCGACTGATGACTTACCCTTTTTCGTCTATTGGGTTGTTACACAGCGGGATGTGTTCTGGTAAGAAACAGGTAAAGTTCAGGTCCCAGCTGTATATACCAAGGGTGGTTTAGTGTTATTTACGTAATAAATTTTATTTGTTGTTCTGATCTCGCCTGATGATGGTTTTTTGTACTTACACCGAAACATGTTTCATTAAAAATTTTGATGTTTTGCTGACTCGTGCATCTCAGTATATCTTAGTAATTAACCAACTTGATGCACACATTTTTTTGTTTCACAATAAGTTTATTTCATGCCTGTACATGTTTCGAGCACATGTGGCTATCATCAGGAGGTCAGAATTGCATTACACATGATACCAGATGCTGTGTAATGCAATTTTTGCCTCCTGATGATGAGCACATATGCTCGAAACATGTAGAGGCATGAAATAAACTTATTGTAAAACAAAAATGTTGTGCATCAAGTTGGTTAATTACTAAGATAAATATGTTTCATTAAAGTTTAATAATGGTATAACGCAAACGTAGATTGACGGCCTACTTCCCTGTCCTTGCAGCGTACGAGAAAGAAACACAACGTGTCATACGGTTCACTCAATTTTAGAACGTTACAGAAATGCAGCTTTACTGTCGGTGTGTGTGTGTGTGTGTGTGTGTGTGTGTGTTGCGTAAGGGTGACTCATGTCAGAGGCTGCGTTACGAAGACGCGCTTTGGCGAGAGAAAATGTGACACAAGTTGAATTTGGACAAACTATGCTGGCAAGCCCTCGGAAATCTTGAAGACGTTTGTCATTTTAAACAAATAATGCACGTTGTAACACTTGCTGCTGCAACGTGTGCCAGTCCCTGAAAGTGCTCCCTTGCGTTTCGGTTTTCCCGGTACACGCCCGGTTTTAGGGGTTTCAGTGGGCTGCACCGGCATTCCCGCAGAATTTGGTTCGGGTTGCCAAATGCACCTGATTTTTCCAAGTCATAAAACATTCGTCATTTCTGACAACTCGTACTAACATTTTGATTTTTCCGCGGTTGGAAAAAATTATCTATAGGAGTAGGACAGCCATCAACCAGCGAATAACAGTAAGACATGGGAGAGGAAGAGTTAGATGTGTAGGTTAATGGTTACATAGTCTGGACTGAGACTGCGAAGAGTGAGGAACGGATCTATAAATAAAAACCAGTAAGTAAACTGAAGGTCTAAATATTATTATTGCCGTTTTATTTTTTTATGTGTTTGTGTAATAGTTTTATTGTGAGTTTTCTCGTTAAACTGCTCGTAATAAATTGTTAAGCGTTTTTAATTATGTGACGAGTTAAAACTTGTTGTCTGCCCCCCCCCCCCCCCCTTTTCCCCCCCCCCCCCCAAATTTTTTTCCCCCCCCCGTTTTTTTTTGTTTTTAAAAAAATGGGCTTCCCCCCTTCCCACACCCCAAACAAAAAAGGGTGTTGCTACTGGGTTTT
>Ga0123352_10009710_pt1 | contig 15071 bp, 9 predicted proteins | sample TergutLab28metaG_FD_89700 | JGI IMG/M metagenome (GOLD analysis project Ga0123352, IMG submission 89700) | Labiotermes labralis P1 segment gut microbial communities from Petit-Saut dam, French Guiana - Lab288 P1 | ecosystem: Host-associated > Arthropoda: Insects > Digestive system > Gut ... | reverse complement strand
TGTTTTTTTTGTTTTTTGTTTGTGTTGGTGTGTGTTTGTGTGTGTGTGGTTTGTTTGTGTGTGGTGTGTGTGTTGTGTGTGTGTGTGTGTATTTCTCCGGCTGTGACTCCCCCCCCGTGTCATTCTCCTTGATTTTTAGGCTCCTTCGCGAAAAACGACTGTTAGCTTCGTCATATCTGCCCGCCCGTCTGTCCGCACGGAACAACTCGGCTCCCACTGGACGGAGTTTCATGAAATTTGATATATGAGCATTTTTCGAAAATCTGTCGAAAAATTTCAAGTTTCATGAGAATCGAGCAATAATAACGTTACTGTACCTGTAGACCGATATACATATCCGATCATATCTCGCTCATTTCTTCTGAGAATGAAATATGTTTCAACAAAAGTTGTAGAGAAAATCAAAACACACATTTTATACTCAATAACTTTTTTTTTTTTCGAAAATCGTGTCGTTTGTGAGATAAAGTGGGAAAATGTTGTAGAGCTGGGCCTGCCACAGATGACAGTATGGCTCTTGAGCGTTGCATGCTGGATACCTAAGGCTACAAACACACACTCACAATATGTAATACTTATCGCTTTTCCACCACAATAACGGTCGCAAGAACGCGCCTGAAAGTTATGTTATACGTACAGTACATTGCCTGTCGTGCTGCATGTCTTGGATTGGTTCTGTCACTTTAATAATTGTAGCATTATCAATCATTATCCTTTGTATACCCTCTTTGAAGATGGCCACATGAGTGGCCGAAGCATGTAGGAGTTTATTATGTGTAAAAACTATTTCTATTTTTCTTTATTGCTAAGTTCATATTGTAACTACAGAGTTACTTTTATCAAAGTATGTTTCTAATAATTATGAAAGATTCTACCAAGAAATGCAATGACAGTTTGGAGTGGCATGTCATATTTTCTCCAAACAAGAAGATCAGAACTGCATCATTGGCCAACAGGGTTATGGAATTGTATGAATTGGATATTGGTTGATTTTTTGGCTAAAACCATAAGCACCACATTCTCTACTGATATGCTGTACAAACTGTCTTATCCATTTAGTGAACCAACGTCTGTTGAAACAGATGTGTTTCTGCACAACCTCACTTGATTGCACAAATGTGCTCATGACGTGTGTATGACCTTTACTGCTACTGCATTATCACTTATTCTTCTGTTTGTAAGTATATTTCTGGAATATGTCATTGCTATCACACTGTAATTTTTGTTGGTGTTGTGCATTGACATTAACAATGGTGAAGTGCTGGACTGTAACCACTCTGTGCCCGGACATAAATACCACACCTAGAAATTAGGTTATGTTGGTATATTCCTAGTTATTACATATGTGGAACTTGTAACAGTGTAGATATTTTGTTGAATGTGTGTGTGTTTTGTAACCTAATATAATTGAAGTGAAACTCAAAACTCAACACACATTGTTTTCACCAATAAATTGAAGAGCATCGTGTTTGTTGCTAAAAGTAATAGCTATCAGAAGTTGTCATGTTTGATGATAAATGTAGTTGTTATATTTGTTTTGTTTGTGTGTTAAGAGATGCATATAACTTGGGTAGCTGTATTGTCTGCAGATCCATCTACTTGTGTAGAACTCCCAACATTTTGCACTTCTGAATGGCTAAGAGGTTTTAATTTTGTTATATTTTTTACTCTCTTGTTTCTTTTAGGAAATAAAAGAAACTGTAGCAAAGAAGTGGTGCCAAGCACCATGGCATTAAATATTGTGTTAGTAAAGAACAAAATGTGGTACTTGTAACTCAGTTCTCTGAGCATCAACAGTCCACTTTTATCACTAATATTTCTAGGTTATTTGCTTCACGTTTTCACACCGGTGAAGAAACATAATTTGGTCTAGGTTAGGATAGCATGCGATCTGGGTAGTAGTTTTTTTAGCTGCTTGCATCTTCCCTAAGCTGTCTCAATCCTGTCTGAATTGAGGCTGCTGGAATCCGTACCAGATGATTGCAGTGAGGTCATGAAATGGAAGGAGGATGGGGTTTGTTATGGAATAGTAGTTTGGGGAGTACAGTGTCCCATTCCACATAACACAGAAATGAGATTCCTTTTGGTCTTTAACACAAATCCAGTACTGTATATACTGCAATTTCTGACATCTTTGGTGGCCATCTTTGGGCCAATAAATTATTAAGGACATCTGGAGTAATTAAAATTATAATACCATTATACATGAGCATTTCATGTTAGCTAACTGTCTGAGAATACCTTACCTTCACAACTGTGTTCTGTACATGTTAAGATTGTATGTATGCCATATGAACTGTTGGTAGGGGATGTCATAGTGTTTACTTGTTGGACTTGTGAAAATAAATATAGTTGTACAAGCCCAGCATATAGACAATAGGAAATGTATTAATTGCTATACAGTAAATGACGAATGTAGACAGACAATTGTCTGTATAGATATTGCAATGTAAAGGAAATGAGATCTCAATTCCTCATGTAAAATGAAATGTAAATTTATATTTAATTACATAATCAAGATTTCTCTATGTGTTTTAAAGTGTGCAGTATATACGGAATTGAAGTCGTGTTAACGAATCGCAGAAATCTTCTTTTCTGTAAAATTACAAGAATAGTAACCGAAGGTGCTGTCGATTGCGATTTAGTTTCATACGCTTAGTATACAGAGCTCCCGGTAGGTGGCTCGGATTGACGATGTGCCATTTACGTTACATCAATGGATGTCAGCACCGGTGCCCGCGATTCCACGGAATAGCATTGATTCATTTATTTGAACTCTGGTCGGTTTGTAATACATGATCTGTGGTCGGTAGTTTTCGATACTTTAAAAAATGGCGCTTGTGACGAAGAAAGAGAAACATTTCTTGTTTAATGGTCTAGTTTGTTTAGTACAAAGTTTAGAAGGAAAGTACACAACAGTAGATCTGAGAAATGAATCATGCGTAACGGGAAAAATTGAACAAGTTGATGCGTAAGTAACCTGCATTTCTTCTTAGGAGTGTGCCATTCTTTTGTGTAGGTTAAGTTATTGCACGTTATGTTTATTGGACCGTTCGTCATCTTGATAGTTGAATAAAGAGAGACCAACTTGATGTCACTTGTTTTTTATTTAATTATTTAATGCTTAACATGTTTCGGAAGTTAATACATCCATCCTCAGGTGCTTGCGACTTATTTGTTGAGTTATTTCATGGGTTGTCTTGCTCTGGTACGATGTGTGTTGGTGTTACGTTGTGGTTTGGCTGGTGTGGTGTGGTATCCGGATGCAGTGCTTCAGCCTGCTTACGGATACCACACCACCCCAGCCAAACCACAACCTAACACCAACACACATCGTACCAGAGCAAGACAACCCATGAAATAACTCAACAAATAAGTCGCAAGCTCCTGCGGATGGATGTATTATCATCCGAAACATGTTGAGCATTAAGTAATGAAATAAAAAATCAAGTGACATCAAGTTGGTCTCTCTTTATTCAATTATTACATGTTATTGGAAGGTTTTGTAGTGCGTACATTCTTCATAGACCAAGCTAAGGAGGCAAACATGTCAGATGAACCTGGTGTCTGTGCATGTAGAAACGCGGTTGTTGGGTTGTTGAAATCATTTACAGACATATTATTAGAATGTTACATGACGAGAGAAACAAATTATGTCAAAGAAGTAATGTCTTAACGGATATTGTCACCACTGAAGATTTTGTAATGAAACAGGTAGTAGTTAAGCCTGTAGTGCTGAATTAGATATATTTATACCTTTTTTTTAAACGTTTATGATATATGGGAGTTTCCTTTTCTGGTTATACAAATGACATAGCACATACAGAATTAGTCCGTTTGCACAGCTGCATGAACAATGAGTGTGATAAACTAAAGTGAGCGTTTCCAGTCAACGAACTTGTATTCTAGTCTGATAAAATGAACTGTATGATATTTGCTGTTAAGAACAGATATGTATTAATTTAAAGAAAAGTTTTTACAATAAATGAATTGAAGAAGTAAAATTCCTTTGACTATAAATTATTAATGACTTCAATCACAAGAAGCACTTTGAATATTTTAACCACAATCTAGGCTCTGCATGTTTTCACGTGAGGACATTTGCACCACTCATGAAAATGTATACTTTGAAATTAGTTTACAGTATTTCTGTATTTATATTCCATGTTGTTGTGTGGATTAATTTTCTGAGTAATTACTCTCTTCTAGTGCAAACAGATGCACATATTATACTAATATACATTTCACCTTATCTGGCTTTTACAAGTTTTGGCTGGTTGTCATCCTCAGGGAGTTCACAACCAAATAGTTTAAAAGTCACAGTAGTGAACTATTCCTTACAATGATATGCGTGTGAATGTACAGGTTATGTTAAAATTTACATTACATGAATATTAAAATTTACAATACATATAGTATGCTAAATGACAACTGGTGCATTGATAATCCATTGTTATAAAACAGTAGTATTCTTAGGGAATTACAGTATTCTCCCTTCCAGTTGTTGCTCATGTACAAACATCTACTATGTTATGACCCTAATAGGATCCTGTTCCTGTCTGTTATGTCTTAATAGTCTGAAGTTCACTTGTGAGTCACCCTGTGCAAATTGCATAATCAATACTTAAAATCGAAAGGACTAGTTTATTGCTGTTATTTTTAAGCTATTTGGTTGTGAGATCTCCAAGAATGGCAACCAGCTGAAACATGTAGGTGCCAGATAAGGTCGAATATATATATTAGTATAATATGTGCATTTTTGGTACTAAGAGATTGCAATTATTCACAACACACAGAGAGAATAATGTGAAAGTTCAGATCATGACATAATCATGTATATTCTCATTAAACAATACAGTTAATCTCATGACATGTTTCAGCAAATAACACCATCTTCAGGCATGCACATACTGCTGTCAATATTGCAGTGTGTTTGATTGAAGTTAAAATGACTTCTTCTGCTTCTTCCATTGACACTACAGCCCCCTGTGGGCTTTGGCATGTTGAACAATGTCCTTCCATTTTTTTCTATCCATCACCAACTTTCTCCATCTTCTCACTCCCAGCACTTGAAGAACTCTGTGTACTTCCTCTTTGCATCTTTTCCTGGGTCTTCCCCTTCTTCTTGTCCCTTCCAGTTCTTGAGTGAAGATCTTTTAGGGCATCCTATCCTCCTCCATTCTTTCCAGGTGACCTAACCAACTTATCCTTTGCCCTTTTTTCCATTTTACCATATTTTCTCCTTTACTCATCTCTTCTAGTTCTCGATTCGTACTACTTTTCCATTCCCTGTTTTCATATTTAGGACCATATATTCTTCTAAATATTTTTTTTTCAAAAATTAGCAGAGCTTGTTCTTCTTTCTTCAACAATGTCAATGCTTCTGCTCCATACATTACTACCGGTCTTATTAGTGTTTTATATAATTTTAGTAGCTCTGGATAAAAGTGGACTCCTAAAGAGACTTGGAAGGGCAAAATAAGTTCTATTGCCAGCCAAAATATGTCTTTGTATTTCTTTTTCTATGCTATTATCATTACTGATTACCATACCCAAGTATATGAACTCGGCTACTACTTCATAAGTTACACCATTTATGGTTGCCCATTTCACTGATCTTCAGGATGGGGACACTGAAAATCTCATATATTTGTACTTTTGGGGGTTTAATTCTAGGCCTACTCTACCTGCTTCTCTACTTATCTCAACGCACATTGCTTCAAGAGCTGGAAGGCTCCTTGCAGTTACCAAGATATTATCAGCATATCCACAAATTTGTGTCAGTCTGTTTGAAATCGTGTTGACTTGTTTCAGGTTTTTCAGTGCTTTGTGAAGGACGAGGTTGAACATCTTTGCAGACAAAGCATCTCCCTGCCTAACCCCTCTACTTATGACAGAAGGGTTACTTATTTTCCCATCCACTATTACTTTGGCTTGGGCTCCTTCAAGTGTCATTTTCATGAGCCGTTCTATCTTTTTGGGTATCCCAAAACTCGCTGGTGATTCCAGAAGCTTTGTTTGGTTTGTGCTGTCAAAAACTTTTTTAAAATCAATGAAGAGGAGGTGGAGGTCAATATCATCTGCATAAAATTTTTCAAGTATTTGCCTTACTACAAATATTTGGTCCATTGTTCTTCTTTGTGGTCTGAAGCCACATTGATTCGAAGTATTCTTTCAACCATTCCAGTATGATACTTGATAGATAAAATGACTAAAATGTATAAAAATCTAAATAATGAAAAACTTTGTTAATTAAGCATTTGTAATACAGTTAAAACTGATAAACTTTATGTTGTAGGACATTATTGTGTATGGTTGCAAGTTCTAATGGTTTACTCATCATGATTTCATTGATGCAGTCATCAGTGTTGAGTGTGCGATGTCATTGTGTTGCTGGTTTGTGGCATACCCTGCACAGTATTCTTACTCTGTAAACCAGTAACTGGACGAATAAACCCCACACTCAGCAGTGACCAATGATACATGCAGTAAGTAAATGTATAGACAGAAGTAAGAAAAGATGTCATTAATTTTGCACCAATGCATTTAGAATTACACATTTAGGAAGAAGAAAATAACATTGATAGTTGTATAGGAAAAGCCGTGAAACAACGTTTATGGACTTGCACAACACAAAATTAGATAGCTTCATGTAACTGGACACTTAAATACATTGGTGAAATCATGACAGTGAGTAAACCATGAGAACTGACAACTATAATTAATAGTGTCCTAAAAAAAATCAATTTTAACTGCTTTATAAAAATCAATTAACCAACAGTTTCACCCGTTTAGTTTTTATGCATTTTACTCATATGATCTTGTAATAAATGCACTGCAATACTGAAATTTGTGTATGCATCACCAGAAAATGGTACCATGTGCTCAGGCACATAGTGAGATTAAGTGTGCTGTCGAATGTGAATACACACACGTAAAGGTTTTATTTGACAAAAGACCATGACATAATTATATGCAGGTTATGTTTGTGTCTTGTGTTTAAATTGTGTATGAATTTGAATCGTTTTGATGTTGTTATTCGTTAATTATAATAGTGAGAGTAACTGCTGTGTTTGTTGTGAATGAGAAGTATATTAAGCACAGTACCCTTTTTCATCCTATAAGACCCTATGCTGGTCTCTAAAATGTAGTGGTCAGTGGCCTAACATGCCATATGCTGGTCTCTGTGTGTTTCCTTGAATGCAAGTTAAATAACCCTGCTAAGCCAGAAAATCTCAGGCCATTAAGAGACACAATTGTAATATAAATCAGTCTCTTGAAAGTTCAGCATATTTCTTCGATAGGACCCTTCTTAATATCTGCCGCTGATTCTCTGTGAAAAATTTTATTTTATTTAATTTATTTATTTATTGTATGTATCTTGAGAAATTCCGCACAGGATTAGATCAATCCACAATCAACAGTGGAGGGGAAAATTAATTTTGAAGTGTGTTGTCATGAGTGCTGTAACTCTTGTTGCTGCAAAGCATGCTGAATTTAGTTTGGGGTGTAGATTTCTGGATGTTCTTAAGCCATTCATGTACCATTTCCCCTTTAAATGAATCTATGTGCTTCTGGAGTTTGAACGTAGGTGACATACTGTGCCATAGTGCTTCCATTTTTAGGTGATTCGTATCCCTGTGAAGCCCATGCTAAAGTTGCTCTCTCTGTCTGCATAACCTGAGAGCTGCTGCAACATTCTTCGTTAATTGGATACTGGAGAATTTTACGAATAACTCTCAGACCATTTCAGTTTCCGTTAGTTCAGCCAATTCTGATGACCAGTTTAAACTGAGACCTACCAGTGTTTGTGAGTTAATTGGTGTTTGTACCTCTGCTCTGTGTATGCAGGTTGGAATGTACGCTGTGTGCACATGTGCAGTTCCTATCGCTCTTAGTTTCATTTTACTATATATAGGGAGTGAGGGAACTGCAGACCTCAAGAGCACCAGATCATTAGCGTGTTGAATGCACCATAATAGTTATGCCATGTGTACCTTTCCTGCCTATTTCCATAGTGTCGGCCTAGTGATCTGTATTTGATCAGTTCACACTGATCATCAATAATTTACACAAAATTAAACCAAGTAGGTTGGAACAAACATCAGACCAAGCATGGCAAAGATATCTTCAGTCTAAGATTTGTAGATCTGAGATTTTTAAAAAAATGTAAGTAATATGAGGATAAAACTATACAATAATTTACTAAGAAATTTAAAGAATATACAGCTTTCTAGATGTTAACTAAAATCTATATTTTTGTAACAAGCCTTCTATTCTGTAGTGGAAATCCTATGCACTATTATAATGGGAAATGTGACTGCACATGATATGAGGACTTACCATAATGAAATGGAACCTTTATGAATCTATGAACTGCTGACATGTTGAATGTTTGTAATATGGTATGTTAGTGACAAAAGTATGATGATTCATTTGAACAGTTGTACATACGGAGATTGTGTCCTATACAAATTTTATCAAGAAGGATGGATATAAAACATTAACATTAATATATGTATATATTCAAGGCTGAATATATTCATAATATAATGCATGTCCTGCCTAATATGGTTCAGTTGCTCTTGTTCTTGTGACTGTTCACATATGACTTTAAAAATTCAGATTCAATCAGTGTTTCCTCTACTGGGGAAACACTGATTGAATCTGAATTTTTTATCGTGTATGTCACAATTCTTTTACCAGAAATTTGTTTGTATGCACATAAGAAGTACGATTTGCAGTTCAACTGGGCGTTGGAATAGGGGGATTCTGAAACAGATTCATCTTGCCCATTTCACCTATGATCCTGTTTGTGGCTCAGAATTCCAATTTGCAAGCTTCAGGACAAAGCACTCTCAGAAAATGTTAAACAAAATGTGATATTCAGTAGGTCAGCTAATGTTAGGAATTCAGGCATGTAGGTAGGTACATTTCATCTTAAGCTTTCACAGTGACTGAATACCATAAATCTCTCTGAGGCTACCTGCCATGTCAGGTAGTTGTGTGATTAAACAATGAACAAACCAACATTATAGCAACCATGTCCATGCTTGTCATCAAAGAGATTCCTCTCTAAAATGCTGGTTTTATGTGCTCTTTAACCACCCACCATGGCTGGTAGCTCAAAAGAGTTTTACTGCAGGTAGCTATATGGGTATGTTAGAATATTATAATGAAAACGATTATTGTGCCTTGTAGTTTTGGAGTCTCTCCAGCACATTTGCTTTGTGCATATTGACCATGCAGCTAATAAAATGCCATTTTATTGTATTGTAGGTTTATGAACATTGTGATGTCAGAAGCGGTTTTTATTGATACAAGGGGAAATGAGTATGAGTTTCACTCATTCTTTATTCATGCCAGAAATATCCGCTATGTACACATTCCTGATGAGGTATGTTTCATTATTTTTATTCCATAAGAAAGTGCAATTTATATGCAGTATGGTGAATTTTAATAGGTTTGACATTGACTAAGTTTGACTGGTTATTCATGACATTCTTTGTACTTGAAGAAGCCAGGATAATGTATTTCTTATAGTGACTAGGCTCTTGGCTAGATGATCTGGGGTGTGATGCCTTACAAAGGAAAATAATCTTTTTCTTCTACTTCAAAATGTCCAGACTGGCTATGGTGCCCTCCAGCCACCTGTTGAATGTGTACCTTGGGTTCTTGGTCAGGAGTGTGAAGGTAACCTCTCATGTCCATGTAGTTTTGAGGTTAAGAATGAGCAGAACACTACCTCTGATTTAGCTTTTTATTTCTACATCTGCTCTGCATATGAATCAAAACCATTCCCTGCAGTGCAATTCAAATGTTCAACACTCCCAGTGCCAAAGCCTCCATTGAACATTATCCATTACCAATCCATTTATCTGTTTCTGTGTTTATGTTATTCTCATATATTCTGTCTGCCAAGAGAGATTTCCCTACAAAACTGCTGCAAATATTTCTTGTGTCCACCACCTGAAGGATATTTTCAACCAATCACAACCTTCTCAATTTTACTATTCTGCTTCTGTGAGCAAGCATGACATTTGCATTGACATTCTGTTGTGAGTATGCATATGCTTAGTCCCTTGCCCTCTGCTGTATTTGTTGAGGACACATTACATCAGAGACAACTCATGTTCAGATTGAATAACAATCTAGTAACAACTGCACTTGTTCGTTTCCTTTGTTTTTTGCAAGCACAGGGTGAGTTGTTCTGAAGTACTGTATCTAGTTATCCTTTTCTGGTCCATGAAAATCAGGACCATGGTAATTTTGGACTGGCATTCAATAAAAATGTTTAAACTGCCATGTCTATTTGCAAATTACTTCCACAGTTTGGTATTCTTCTTTCAAAAGTTGTTGTTTTCCACAATGATCGTAATATTCTTTTTCTTATTTCTGTGGTATCTGGCCCTAAAACTTGTGAATGATGAAACATATGCAAGTCAAATATCATAATTTGAATTTGTTTCTCGCGCTGTTTTTTTTTTTTCACCACTGTAGTCTTAATATGACGTATTTACATATTGACAGTTTCTTCCTAGGCCTATTCGGGTACGGGGTCAGCACCGAAATAACAGTGAAAATGATACACCCCCTACAGTCATGTATATACAGTACCTTCGATTTTACTTTTAACTACGCGATGCGCAGCACTCCTGCCATATTTCCATCGGGAAAATCGCTAACAAGATACAAGAAAGTTTCCGTTTTCAAGAATATTATCAGGAATACGGGATAAATACGAAAAATACAAAAGTGAACAAATTCTAGGAGAAAATGTCCGGGGCTGTGTCCTTTTTGGGTTCTGTGCACGAAAATCCGGGAAGAATGGTCACCGTATCTAGTTTCAATCCACATTTGGTGGAATTAAGAGCAAGTTGGCACCTTCGGTAAAGTGTCGGAACATAATATGCAGTTGGTCATCGGGAAATTTGTATATTCGTGACAGAAGAAATGAGGCTCTTCATTGTTTTCGTTTTTAGTTTGAGCGTGGGGACGTTGCCTGTGACTAATGCATGCTACAAATGTCTCACTCTTCAATAGGCTTGCGTTTGTTAACTTTATATGTACCCGCTATGAATCAGGAGCAAAAGTAGTATGGAGTGGAATTGAGAGATGGCGCTGAATCTCAAACAGGGTATGTTACATCGTGAAAATACATTGAAGAACTGTTTTGTAGTAATATAATACAAACGGACTTTATTTTTTTCCCAAAAACTTCGTTAAATCTATTGTTGAATTGTGATTATATATTTTGAATGACATTACATATGCATGTTCGACTGAAAACGCATGTGTACCCATTGACTTTGGCCAAGGTCGTCAGTAAGTACGCAAAGCGAAGTGGTGGTATTAAATATTTTTCTGCGGTGGCATACTCCTCTTTGCGTGGTACCACAAACGTTTCCAGTTCAATTTTACAGTCTAGGATGGTAGAACCGACGTCAGTGAAGGTTTCCAATGATAAATCTGTTTTCCGGCTTGGTGATTATGATTGTATTGGCTTTGATCTTGATAATACAATCTGCAGGTATAAACTGGCACAAATTGTGAAATTAGAATACAAAGTGTTAGCAGAGTATTTAGTGACGCAGAAAGGCTATAATGCGGATTATTTGATGGAGCCATTGGAAGGAACTCTTGATTTTCTTCAGAAGGGACTTGTATTTGATTTTCACAGGGGAAACGTTCTGAAATTGGGAAGTAATGGGTACATTAGCAAAGGTAGTCATGGTACTAGTTTTTTGACTGATACAGAAATTGAAAGTATTTATGGTCCGGACAGAAAGTGGGATATATCCGTGGCATTTTGCCAGGATATGCTTGAAGCCTGGAATGGTCCATTGTCAGAGAGAATTAGAACAGTGACAGATTATTTTGATATGCCTGCAGTTGTAGTGTTTGGAAGAATAGTTGATTCTCTGGATGCCAGAGAGGGAAACAAATTGGAATCTTATAATGTATGGCCAGATATTTTGGATGGACTTGCGTACATGTACAGAAGGGAAAACTTCAGTTCGAATGAGGGTGGATACTTTCCAGCATTGAAAAAAAATCCAGAGATGTATATTAACAAGTGCAGCAGTAATGTTATAAACTGGCTGAAGCAGATCAGGGACTCCAAGATAGTGTTCCTATTGACAGGATCAAATGTTGATTTCGCATCTTTCACTGCCACACATTCACTTGGTGAAAACTGGAGGGATCTGTTCCACACAGTGTTGTGTTATACACGGAAACCTGGGTTCTTCACTGATGCAAAACCTTTCATAAAACTGGATGGAGTTACAGAAGTGGATCCTGTTAACTTTGAAGACCTAGAGTTTGGAAATATATACAGTCAGGGTAATTGGCAAGATCTTTATCACTTCTTGAGTAAGAAGACTGGACTACAGCATCCAAAATGTTTGTATGTGGGAGATAATCTCATTCAAGATATATATGTCCCATCATTGCATAGAAAATGTGATACTGTTGCAGTGATAGAAGAGCTGGGTGCAGAAGGAATGAAGAGTAATGACAGTTACTTTCACAGTGATGCCTCAGTCATTGTTTCAAGTGGCTGGGGCTCATATTTTGGAACCAAAGAAACTGGGAACAGCTTCTGGAGTGATGTCATAAAGAATCATTCAAAAGTCTGTGTCCCAGACTTAGATGTGCTTGCCAAATTACCTTTAACTTTTGAGTTTCATATGTTTTCTGAAGGTGAGGAGAAGTCTGATTATTTGGGCTATTATCCAGGTTACCCAAGGAGTTTCTGGTAATCAGCTTAAGTGCACATACGTGAAAGTTGTTATTTATTAAGTCACAAAATTATCCAGAACTTGTTTCAGACAGTACTAAACTGCCATCTGGATCCAGTGTATATAGTGTGCTGTTTAATGTGCACAGCAGTGTTTGCTCTGTTCAGTTTAGAACTGCAGAAAATAGTGACTACCGGTATGTGCTGACATGATGTCGCGATATTAACTGTTATTGTCTGTAACTGTGAAGCAGTTAAAACACAATATGGCATTCAAACAGTGGGACTTAAATTAAAATTGTCAGAGTTTTGAATCAAAGTGGTTTTATTTGTGAATATTCAGATGTATCTTGTGCAAGATCGTAACAGTAAAAGAGAGTAATGGGAAAAGTGTTAAAGTTTTGAATTAAAGTGGTTCAGTTTGTGAATATGCAGATATATCTTGCTTTATGTCTTACCAATAAAAGACAGTAATGGTAAGATAATTTGTGCTGTCTGTCACGGAGTTAAATTGAATCTTGTTGCAGGTTGGGAAATGTCTTAAAATGAGATGCTATTTTTGCTATATTCACAAACTCAGTTTGCTGAATTGTCATGCACCTTTGGTAAATGACGAACTAGACCAGGGATCCACAGATTTTTTTGAAAATCCACAAGCCATTCCTGAATTTGAGGCACCAAAAGGGTGACATAAAACAAGGTTCTACAAAGTTCTAAAATGACGGTGATCCTTTCTGTCATTTGGTTCTTTCTGCTCAGGCCGTGTAAACTTGTACACACCTCTTTATGTAGTGAAAAAACTGCAGTAATAATGCTGAAAATATTAGGTGCTACTTAACAAAATTTAGTTACCTGGGTGACCAGGTGCCTGGGATTTATGCACCCTGGAACTAGACTATGTTTTTAGTGGTCCCACTTGTAAAGATTATGTAAGGAAAGGTCTGTTGTGGCTTGCAACATTATAACTGTGGACTGTGTGTTAGCCTGACAAGTGTGAGTTCCTGTGACACATTGTAACAGGAATGTTAGAGTTATTTACTGGTACAGCTGTGAATGATTGAGGTTTTCCCGATTGACATTCTCTTTTGACAGACAAATTAATATGTAACAGACTGTATGTGGGACAGACTGCTATCACACTTACAAAGTTTTGTAAGTTTTCGTGAGAGAAGTTGCACATTTGCAAATCATATGTCTGAGAATGAACATGGTGTATTACACATACTCTAAGAATATCGTTTATTTATATATCTGTTTATTCAAATGGCAGGTATGTTGCCAGCTTCATACACCCATTTGACCTCTTGCCTCCCAGTACCTGTGGCTTTCAGGTGTTGAAGATAAAGCAGTGCATCTCAACAAATGTTGCTGGTCCATTTCTTCTAATCACAAAGTGTGCAGTAAGGATGGGGAAATATTCCATTGTGATGTAGATGTTTTGCAAGGCAAATCATATCCAGAAGGTAGACGAAAGTGTGCAATGTCCTCACTTCTTGGCCGTTTGCAATTGAGTCTTCTCAATGTTTTTTGAAATCTTCTTATTGCAAGTCTCTGGACTTTCATCAGTGTTATAATCCTTCAGAGTGTGGTTTTGGCAGTGTGGTATGATTTGTCCCTGTCTCTTTGTGTGTGATCAAAGTGGCTCTATCTGCTAAGGCATCAGCTGTTTTATTTTATGCAATTTCACAGTGGCCTGGGATTCATTTTAAAACAGTTATCATATTTTTTGTCATTAATATTTGCTTGAATTTTTTGACACTTCTGAACCTCAGTTGTTTTGGAGGATTGTAAGTTATTTGTTGCTTGCACTGCAGATTTTGAATCTGAAGACTGCATGGGTGAATTTATCACATAGGCATTGGCTTGATGCTTATCATATCATATTGCCTCAACCTCCCCATCAAATGTTGATCTGATGTGACCAACAGGAGCATAGAAGGACAAGAGATCACTACTTCACCTGTATTTACACAATCAGCCATGTTTGAGCCATTAGTGTATGCCTGGAACCATGGTTCTTTTGGGTATTTATTATTATTTCCTAGCACCAGAAGTCACATTTGGTTTTTGTCCCTGTTTTTTTTTTTTGGGGGGGGGGGGGGGGGGTTGTGTGGGGTTGAAGGTCTGGTTCAACAAGCGATGATTTTTTTCTGGGGGTTTTTTGGGGGTGGAGGGAAGAAATTTTTTATATAACGCTTCTGTGTTTTCTTCTTTTATTGTGATGGTGTGTTTTTTTTTTTTTTTTTGTTTTTTTTTTTTTTTTTGTGTTGTTTTTTTTTTTTTTTTTTTTTCCCTTTTTTTTTTTTTTTGGGGGGGGGGGGGTGTTGGT
>Ga0123352_10009709_pt1 | contig 15071 bp, 3 predicted proteins | sample TergutLab28metaG_FD_89700 | JGI IMG/M metagenome (GOLD analysis project Ga0123352, IMG submission 89700) | Labiotermes labralis P1 segment gut microbial communities from Petit-Saut dam, French Guiana - Lab288 P1 | ecosystem: Host-associated > Arthropoda: Insects > Digestive system > Gut ... | reverse complement strand
GTAGCGAGTCACTTTACTGACTGCGTTCTCCTGGCCCGCGTTAACAAGAGCGCTGCTGATATGCATATATTTGTGAAATCTGAAGTCCTCGTGGCTCTAACTAGAATTTGCAGATTACTACCTCCAGGGATGTTATGCCCTATTTTCGGGCAGAATACAAGACGTATTATCCTAGAAGATGACAATCTTCATTTGTGCGTCTCCATGTACAGGCTTAACCTTGTCTAATAACATACAAACTCTATTATATGTGCCTCAAGACTCTCACTAGCCCAGAACTTAGACCCTCAGCAAACATTACCCGGAAGCGCTTGGACACTTCAGCTGGCAAGCTAGAAACAAGCAAACATACTCGATGAGCTTATTGCTCCACCGCCTTCCCTGCAGCATATTATTTCATTGGCAACCCCTTTCAAGCCACCCCTTCCAGCAGCAGGGTGTCTGGCTCTCCCCACAGGATTTAATAAACAGCGGTCCACGAGATTCATATCCACACACAACGTAAACCAAACTAACCTAGGAGACGGGGAGCGCTGAACTGACAAGGCAATAAAGGTTTGTGTTAGACCGCCAGACGAGGAAATAAGGGGGATGGTGACAGGACTGTTCCGTGTACTTCTGTCGACATAACACGCTAACTTAACCTTCCGTTATGAAATTTGGACTATTAAAAATAACTTTGTCACTTCTGAGAATGCCTAATTTATCGCTTAGGCTTCGGAACGTCACTAATGTTGTGCACATGGAAAGGTAAGAAAGAACAGAACGATTGTAATAAGAACAATTTGGATCTGCACGTGCAATTCCACTGTCACAATGGGGGCTATGAAATGACGTACATTCAGATATACGTATTTTGAATTCTGAAGGAACGGACCATTGAAATATAACATTTCTACAATCCTCCTTGAGCTCAAAAATACAAACATGACGGTACTAAGAGCAACCGGGTTATTGATTTGGAATGTTCTTTCGACTCGTGCATAATGCTGTAAACTTATCTGTTGCTTCCTTAAGCAGATGCATGAAACTTAGATCCAAGGGTGAATTAAAAGAAGGTGAGAGAATTTTGAACATAGAGAAGAGGAATGATTTGTATCTCAGTAAATGTCGTCAGTTAAATACAGGAGGACTGCGAACTGCAGAATATTAAATTGCACGCGTGGGAGAGATAATTGGTGCAAAAAGCTAGTAGCAAAATCTTAAGACTTCCGGTTGTACACGAAAGACATAGGCATAAATGGGAAATGCAATATTAAAAGGGGATATTAAATAAATACGTACTTACTGGTTTGAATTTTATGGGCACACTGTGGTGTTCCTTTAGCCGCGGAGCTGAGCAACTGTTAGTTTATCACCACCAAAGATTCGCATTAGATATACATATCTGTTACCCACTGCATGTGTTGAAATGGAGGTGTCGAATACACAGTGATTTCCAATGACGAAGAATTACTATATTGGCAGTTCGTTTATGCAGATGTTGATCAATCGACTGTTTACTGGATTATATGAGCATACTTTTGAATTGCTTACGTAGTGTGGAATAATAAAATGATACTGTAATATACTGATACTATGTACCCGTAGTATTTAAAGGTATTATTGTATATTTATGCAAATTGGTGTGATATCGAATGATATATTGATATATTTATATTATTTGTGACTAAAAATGTGGACAAAGCGATCGAGGCCTAATTTAAATTTCACAAATCTCCCTGCTAGATCGTAAAACGAGACGTTCAAATCCAGTTCAAAATTACATGTTTCATTCGTGACTTCAGGCTTTCATCGAAGTTTAACTGATATCTTCACTTTTTCTGGGATGTTAGTCGCAGCGGAACATCATACGAGAGGAAGATGTCCACGTTTCATTTTCCGAGTATTCCCGTAACGAAATTAACCAAGCCATTGAAAGGTCCATAAAGCACAATTAAGCATTGAGGTTTATCCCACCAATATTTTGTACAGGAATTCATTTCTTATTCACTCAACGTATGCTACACACACCACCAATCTTGTTTTCAAATAAACGTCCTACCTAAATAGGAACAGCGCTCATGCAAAATTTTAGGCTCTCGTCGAAATGCTACTGAAGATTCAAGTCTCCTGGGAAGTGACCCTGTGTGTTTGGGCAATGCCTTTATGTTCACGGTCAAGCAGTCCAACAAGGACAAGAAATAATTCTTCGACCTGCAATACATTCAAGAAGATTTTAATTTAAGAACACTCCATAGATAAAGATTCTCACACTGTAATTCAATCTTCTTCCCCCTTTTACGTCCAAATATTCTTACCCGCTCATGTTTCTCAGGCAATCTTCATTTTCCTTTACGGTGAAAGGCCGAACTTCAGACCAATGCAAAAAGATAGGTAGGCTAACATTCTAATGAGTGTGTGTTTTGGCTGTGACAATTAGATACGCTCCAGCGACTTGCTTTTGCTAAAGAAATACAAATTTTTGAAGTCAAGCCTTTTTCTGCTGTCATGCTGAAACACGAAACGATATTAAATAATATCTTTACATGGAGTTAATCTCTAGCCTAGGACAACACTATTAGTTCTAGCCAGCATGTATAATTTCTATTAAGTTGAATTACATTAAATCGAGTTTTATTTTATTTTCCCTACAAAATTGTTACAAATTAATGTTGATTGCAAATTACTCAAATTCCAGAACTGGAGTTCCAGCTCGTAACTATTTTGATCGTTCCAATAATTAACCACGATTCTGAATAGTTGCTCGCATGCAGCAGTCGGAGGAGGTATTGTTGAAAATGTACAGCTGTCTGAGAAAATCAAACGGCAAAGTTTGTTGGAGCGGGCAGCTTGACCTGTGCGGAACTACGTTATTACGAAAGTTTACGGAGTGCCGAACACCTCAGGATGTTTGTAGGTGAGTTTAAAAATGTACAGTTAATTACATGAGGAACGATTTGTGGTCCACAGAGACGTTACTAATAAAGCTAAGGCCCAACATTTTTTTGTAGAAAACATTCGTCTTGCTACCCACTATCTCAACGGAAGATCATTCCAGCGATGCTGAACTCGCATCTCCAATCTGATCACGTAATATTATTTTCACAACGATGTAAACATTTGAGCGAATTTGGGCTGTTGCCGAATAAGATAGTGCATAATTCTACTCAATCGAAAGGATCTACAATTAATGCAAACCCTAAATATCGAACAAAACTAGAGAGAGATAATAAAAAATTAACTTTACAAGTAGTAAACTACAACACAGGACAAAAAGACAGTTTTACCGAAAACCAAATCCATTAAACAGAACTGCAAACATGGAAGGAAAGTAAAACAAATGCCAGTTTCCAAAGATCTGTGTGACTGGATTCCAAGAACCAAAGTTAACCCTTTAAACTCCGAGTTAAATCCCATCTGCCTTTTGCTAACATTATTAGGAACTCACCGTATTCTCCACCTTAGCAGGATAAGGGTTAAGAATATAAAGAACTAATAAGACAACTGTAGTTTCGCACGACTTAATACATAAACCTCAAGAAAGACGGTACGATAACATTCTGAATTGAACCGCAAAAGTAATTTCCAAGACATTATCAGCTTGTAACAAAGAATTTTTGTGTATTACACATACAGTCGAACACAACTATATTTCACGTAGTACTACAGTAGGTATATAACTACATGTTTCGACCCTATATGTTGGCCTTCTTCAGGTTGTGATTTAACTTACAGAGCAGCCATTCAAGATGTGCGGGGTGTTCTTTTAGGGTGGGGAAACGGGGGAACAAGATCTCGTAGTTCCAGTAGTGGGTACCATGATCTAGGGCTGTTATGAGTGAATTATCAGTAGTTGTTTATGTACATATGTCAAAGTAGGTTACTATTCTTATGCTAAGTATATGTTATAAATAGTATCATTAGTAATATGTAATATGTGTAATACACAAAAATGCTTTGTTATTGAACCAACACAACGGAGATGACGCACCTCAAAATTATCTGGTGGTAGTTGCATCTAGAATACAATTTAAATACTTTATTATAACCCTTGGCCCCTCCAAATATCCAAATCAACTTATAATTTAGCAAACGATTCGCCTTTCGTTTACCTAATTCCTGTGCTCTATTAATGACTTTCACCATCACTTTGTGGGCACTCAGTTCCGAATGTTTACAACTTCATTCCAGTCATCATACGTCTTTTCCTAACTTTGTTTGGTAACCATGCTGAGCAAATTGTTGTGCGTGGTACTTCGTCACGCGTGTGCCCGACTTCTTTTGTGCCTACGCAGCTCACCCCTGTACTAATTTTCTCTCCTTACTTACTTACTTCCCCTCGTGGCATCAGCCCCGAATATCGTGAGCGTCCTTCTTAATTGCTGGGAGCAGGGCTTGACTAAATATTTGTTAGAACCGTAATCAAGGGAAATATTATTTTCATGCGATGTTTATGGTAGCACCTGCGATGTTGACAGTGTTTACATAGTAATACCACCAGCTGGCCTCTGTATAGTGGAAAGGCTGTAATGAAAACGTGGAAGTTATTTAGAGAGAAAAAAAGAAAAAGGAGGATAACATTTTCAGCTTCCCAGTTTGCTGGTGTGAAATCCGGCAACCAGTACTGACGGGAAAAGAATGACTGATAATTCTGCGAGTGTTCTTGAATTTTTTTTCTAGATAAGACAAGGAAAAGTGCTACTGGGAGAGGGGAGGGGTGGGGTTCGAATTCCGACTCCCAGCTCACTGTTACACTATGCACTTCGAGGTTATCAACGTGGTTCACATTCGTAATGTGGCTTTCTGGGTTATAACATCATGTAATCCGATAGGCGTGTAGGTTGAAACATTTCTAAAGAAAACACTTCCTCCAACTTCAGATTAAGCGTTGACCTCGTCAACATGGGCAGTATGTTGTCACGAAAAGTTCATACCCGCCTCTCTAAGTGGTGCCTTTCTCTTGTATTTCGCCCCTTGCACAAAGTTAGTAGCCATGTTTTGTACGATGACCTGAGGACATTCCCGGCGGGGAACATTCTCTTCAGTTGGTCCTAACCAGAGAACACTTCAGCGAGTTACCCGATCCAGACAATCGAACCGTCTGAAGTAAATGTATAATGAGGCAAATCATAAACATCTATTGATTGTGTCGGTAATTACTAATTAGAGAAATGTCGCTGTATGCGAAGCCTTATACGTTTGATTCCAACCGTCGCCACCAATTTTATAAAGTGTAAAACCACTTTGACATAAGCCTGTTTGCACGCACATAAAACGTGATTATTCTCAGTGTCTCGTAGGCGGGATTAACAGTTCAACAGTCTTTTCCATAACTCAAAAATTTTTCGCGTATCCTGGAATCGTTGAAGCTAATGTATAAAAACTCAGTGCTGAAGGCGGATGGTGGCGATCAGGAAGCAAACGGAATATTGAATTAACCTAGGTCAGAGACGCAGGTATCTGAAGGGGGGGGGGGAGTTTCATCCGCCTTCAGCTCGCAGTTAGTATGTACATGTACTTTTCATAGAGAAAATGGATGCCGGAAGCTAAGCTGAAATAAGCCATCGTGACTAATATTGTTACTGCACCTCTGTAAGTTACGTGTTGAATGATGTTCAATTAAAATGTTTTTTTTACATAAAGAACAGAGGAAGGATTAGCAATTTGTCGAAAAAATGATGGGAAAGGGGCGATAAGGATAATAAAAAGAATAAAAAGCAGAGTACTGAGGTTTAGAAAACAAACAAAAATATTGTTCGTTAAATTCTGAAATGAGAATTATACTATTTTAACAATACACTTTTTTCAGAAATGTATCATGGAAAGCACTATCTGAACAGGAGAATAAAGGAGAGCTAACAATAGAGCAAGAGCAGGTGCACAGGCAGGATACAGCATTTAGCTGTCAGTGGTAGGACAATCAGCCAAGGCAAGTGATCAGAAATATTCGTTTGTTTTCCACTGAAAAGGACGATGGACCGACGAAGCGACTAATATGACGTCACCCGTACAAACACTGCTTTTCATAATTAGACATAAATAATAAAAACATGTTGAATAGAAACGGAATCTATTGATCTAGATTCTTCCTTAAAACTTAGGCAGACATAAAAGAAGGTACCCTATTGCTTATAACTTTCAGCGCTTCACGGCCGAATACACCACTCGATAAACTAAAGTGTGCGATTGTAATTCTGAATTGGTAACCTGCATGAGAAAATTAGTCCACGATCTTTGTGTCCAGAGAAATATGGCAGTTCCACATATAAACAAGGAACGTCTGAAAATTATTTTAGCGTGCGTATAGCTTTAGGATTAGCTTTTGGAAGAATTCCTGTCATACCCACCGCCCCCTTCCCTACCCACTTCGTTACAAAATACATTTCACATTCAAAGTGGTGTACTGCAGTGGAGTGAGATGGTGGTGGTAGTGGTGGGGGGGGGGTCTCTGGAGAGCTTTTAGCGGCACAACCCAAATAATTGCAGAGAATTAGCTTGTAGCACTAACACAATGTGAAAGCGAATTATAGGATTCAGTCCAGCTTTATTTACTGTCCGGTGAATGGCATGCACCTCTGCAACTAGCCGTCCTCGCTATGATGAAAGATTGTAATCTGATTATAGGTTGCATGCAGAATTCGCTCGCACACCCCTGATCCATGTTCAATTTGACGCATGCTTTCTACTGATGACCCAGGATGATGGGGGTTTATGTAATTATTCTATTGCTATCACTGATGGAATGAGGAGGGCCAGAAATGTGGGATTGTAGGTAGGGGGTAAAGAGAGAGAGAGAGAGAGAGAGAGGGAGAGAGAGAGGGAGAGAAGGGCCATCCTCAACAAACAGTTATCAGTAATCAGTATACTGCATTGGTCAACATTCCACAAAGGTCCCAGGCAATCAATCAGAGCTGCAATCTATATAGTTACCTTTGTGTATACATACAAACGTGAACGCTTTGATACGATGTTCAGGCTATGTGCAACATAACATTGAATTTGGTAGCTGGTCAACATGAATAGTTGTTATTTTGTTTGTGTTGTGATGCTGCAACTAAATTATTGTACGCATATACATGTCTCTCTCTGCATGTCGTCTTTCGCAGAGGTAAAACTGGAAATTTAATATGAATATCGCTTCCCTCTCTCCCAGCTGCGTCAGTTGGTACAAATACTGCAGGAAGTTGGTGATTAAACATTTGATTACAAAATTAATTAACACGCAATTACGCACGTTTTTTTGTGAAGTAGTTGTTTTCATTATCAATATCAGCTGCTATATTATCCTATAGTGCTTTGTAGATCAAAGCTTTTGGACATATTTGTGGGGAAAACATACTCATTTTCCGCAGATACCTAAAACCAATAAACAAAGGAATGTTACAGCATATGAGACTATTATTAATTCAGCTAAACAGCACAGCTCCTTTGAGTTACGATGTATTCACCATATCGAATAACTTAATGCTATATCATACCATTTCTCTCGAAGCATTCAAGTTCTACGCATCTCATATGACGTTTTATAAAGAGCCAAGTTGAAAAAACGTCGTTAAACAATATACGTATAAATAAATATGGGCCTATAGGTTTACTACGTTCTTCAAAGCTCGTTTGCGTACGAATTCACTATCATAATCATCGTCGTCTTTATGGATATTGGCCCCATCAACAGCTCCTTGTTCGACCCAAGATTTTCTGCCAGCAGGAACGTATTCCTACACTGTCGTGGGATAGGCGTATCGTTCAGCTATAAAAATACCGGATAGGATTTTCAGCCACGTTCCACTAATCATAACAGTGCCGCTCAGAATTCAGTTAGAATACTATTTCTCGCAGCAAACGAAGAAGAGCTGCCAGATCGCTGCTTGTTTGTTGCTCCAAGCCTCTGGCACAAAGCCCCCTTCCATACCGAACACGAGACGCCCAGTGAGACGTGAGACTTCATATGAATATCTGTTCTCATTTAAGAGCAGCAACTCTACATCACTTATGCAGTTCTGAATCAGCAGATATGCTGCGCGTCAGGTTACAGCATACAGCATACAGCCAACCGGCTATCCAACTAATGCCATGGAAAAGAAACCGTCTTCAGAAGTTGAAAGTCGACCAGCTGGCGCAGAATTCCTCGTCTAGTATTGATGATTTTTAAAATTGTTTGAAGACCAACACATAAATGTAAAAAAGTGAAACTGGGACAAGCCAATTTATTTTTCTCTGCCAAATGTTTCGGTCCTGCAGGACCACCTACGGAGAAAACAACTAATATTATTTGGACATACTAAACCTACAGAACACTAATTCGACTGGCTTGTTGCATATTATATTTTAAAAAATCATTTCATACCTTTTCTCCTTCATTTGAGTTCATACACATGAGCTAAAGCATGTGATATGAGTATATTTTTAACATTATTATTACAAATACGTAGACTGACAACAGGATATATGACAATATAGACAAATACTGACTTGCTTATTATTTACGATTTGTACCAAAAATGTTCATATATACATATATATTAAAATATTACATTATATTACAAACTCTCACATATTTTTTTCGGTGCTTCTGCACCATTTTTAGGGATCTTTAATATTGCCTTTGCTAAAGTTACAAATATTAAAATTATTAAAATATTGTAGTGGTTGCATATGCAATTCGAAAGTCCTAAATAAATAATAAACAATAAAAGTGCACGTTCTGTACACAAAAATAAGAATAAATGTTTTGTTTGTTGAAGAATAAAGTACAGTAATTCAAAATATATTACAAATGTCCGGATGTACGCAGCTGGCGTGCTGATGTTTTATATTATATACACGTTACATATTTCTGATAGTATTATTGACAGGTAGAAAACACATGGTCAATAAATATCTGTTAAAGAATGTGTAATAAGTCAGCTGACCTAGGGATATAACTGCTTCACAACTTAAGTAATTTCCACTAATATTAATTGTTCTCTCTGAAGATGGCTCTGCAGAGCCCAAACATGCATGAGAATGGAACAAATTGGTTTGTCTCAAATTATGTTATGTTTACTGTTTATTTTTCAAACATATTATACTTTGTAAAAGTACAAGGTGACGATGCAACAGCATAGTATCCATAATCGTGTTCACAAAACACAGCCACTGAAACCTACCCTCAACCAGCTGAAACCAGTCCACGTTATCACGTCCTATTTGAAGCTCAGTTTATTATTATCTTACAGTCTAGGCGTTAGCATTCCATTTAGCCTCCTTTTACATGCATTTATAATCTCGGACAAGCACGCTATATGCCCAACCCATCCCACCTTCCTTTATTTAATCACCCTATAATATTTGGTAAATCGTTCAAGTTATGAAGCTTCTCATTATGAACCTTTTACTGTATCCAATACACACTTGGGATTAACTTGTTGCAGAGCTGAAGGAGTATCCCTACTGGCCCAGCTGTTATGCGCAGATGTTACGTCGCGCGTTTAGCATTACCAAGTACATATTCTCGGGCAGTTTCTTGCTTTTCTGTTCTTAGGGAGGGGTGAGATTATGTTCCTGTGGGATTTGAGCCCCTAATGGTTCCATTTTCCACCCCCCAGATAGATGAATAAATGTGTAACGTGTGGTGGAATGATAGCAAACTGGGGAAAAATGTGCTCGGAGAAGAACCCGATCCACAGCCAATCTGTCCACCACATATTCTACGTGAACTGCCATACGAAGAAAAGTGGATCTCTGTGGAGAGAAGCCGGCAACTCTCCTCCGGACCTGTGGCACCGCTAATTTCTTGCGCAGGGAATGTTCTGCACTACACTCCAGTTGACATTTCAAAGCATTATTAACGCACTGTGATTTGGAGGTCGTATATTTCACGGAAAATAAGAATACAACTTGTAAAGCAGGCTTAATAAATGGTGGTTTTAAAGACCGAAATAAATTGGTGTTGCGGAAAGTGCACTATGAAGAGTACGCAGAGCGTTGAACTAAATTTAGTTTCTTGCATTCCTCACTTGGATTCTGCAGTTTACAGTGTAACAAATTGGATGTACATTGCCAAACATAGTTCCCAATAATGAAATCACACAACACAGAATTGTAAATTGTCTCTACATGCCTGACATACAGACATAACAATTAAGTAAAACTTACTTCTTACGTACAGGTATGTATGTGATATGAAACATCTGCTGGGACGAGCTACGTTTTTGAGAAATTTCCTGTCCATTGCAATGTGTTTCGTGTATAGTACTGATTATGTTCGAAAGATCCGAACAAAAACATTAGTTTCGCAAAGACTTTTATTGTTAACCTCTAATATTACACGTAAGTGAAACACGTAATTTACTATATGAAGCATTAAACTCTGGGTAGATATTAAGGCCTGATATTTCTCAATTACGTGATGATTTTATGCACATTGTGCAAGGCACACTTAAACATACACAACACTAGCATGTGCTGAGGCAGCATTACTGAAAACACATGCATTTGTTTTCGAATTTCTATTCAAACTCGAGTTACGAACTTGCATAAAGTGATACAATATGAAATAAGCAGGATAAAGAGAAGTAACGGAAATTACCTCTGTTGACGAAGGGCCGAAATTCGTTTCTGTGCCCTACGTACCGGCTATACAAGGTACAGTACTCGCTCTTTCACATTTAATATTTTTACTTGCTTATACTTAATTACGTCACAATAACGACTGACTGGAAAACAGAAACGCACTCTAATTGTTCAGAACTAATGAAATGACTGGTCTTATTAGCTGCGTCGACATAAAATTCTGTTAGTAAAATTTCGATTTTTCTATCTACATGTTTATTTTTGGACACTTGTTTACTTCAGTACATTTAAATACTATGGGAAATTCCACCACACTAATTGTACATACCAGCAAATTAAACGATCATACAGCAGCGATTCAGAAAAGAACTACGTACAGGACTGCAAGGAGGCCATCTTTTCTCGACGGTCTGTCTAGGAAAAGAACCCGAAAGTTTATTAGCATTTGCGTAAGAGCCCGCTCTAATAATATTCACTCTGAATTTTGTTCCTTTTCTTGTGTGCAATATTCCATTTAATTTATGGATAAGATTTTGAAATAATTGTTTCGACTTGCCACATAAGCTTACAGTTGTCCCGCGAGAAAAGAATTCTACCGCCAGTGCTGTTACGATGCTATATTAATTACAGAGTTTTTTAACCTCCTTATATACACATAATATTAAACATATAGATTTTAAAATTTTTATTTTAACACCAATTATTTCTTATTGTTTTCACAAACAACTACAAGTGTATATATATATATATATATATATATATATATATATAACTTGTTCAACATAAATAATATATTAGGCTTATTATTTAACATTGCTTCTTAAATGCATTTCTAATTTTATTTGTTTGAGTACAGGAAATTCACCTGCGACACTTAAAGCTCAGTTAAACCTGTAAAATTTGTTGAAACTCTGTGAAACTTTGAAAATGCCAGCAATGGTTTAGGACATCATTGCCAACCTAAGTATTACTGAACTGTTCTGAGGACTCAGTTCTTTCGGGATATGAACCTCTGCTCTTAGGTGTGCAGCTCCAGGCGTTTCAAAGAAACATGCTGCTTTCGTGTTCAGCGGTAAGCAGTCTTGAAGTGCCTGAATACACAGCGTTACGCCCCAGACGACATGATACCTAGCAATACCCCATTCAACATTTCTTTCATTCTTTCTTGCTTAGCTACAGTAACAATCTTCAGAAACAGGAACTTCCTGCGAAGGTCTCTGACGTGTACTCATTCTCAATAGTTCCGTCCAGACTTGGGGTAAACTAGTTCTCATACTTGCCTTACTCAAATTCGGTCTGTTTCGTGAAATACGGCAGTGTTAAGCAAGACGTAGCTGTACCTAACAGTCTTTGTGCCACACCCGGTATTTCGAAGCACGACTTCGTTTTTTCCACATAAATGATAAAATAGATTTTCTGTGGCTTTGATTAGATGTTCTTTCCATATAAAGATACGCTGCAGTCGATTAGGTGTGGGAGAGCCAGAGAAAAATAAAGGCGATTTTCTATAGAGGCAAGTTTCAGAGGCATCGATACAGAACACAGAGGGAGAATTCTCTTGTTCTTCCTGACTCCCCTTTATCTTTGCAGTTAGTCTTCTCGCTTCATCATGAGCTTCCTTTCACTTTTTGTAGCATCAAGATGGACTACTCTTTGTGAAGAAATATTGTCGATTTGTGGCTGGGGGTGCAGTTCCAAGATTTTCTGTCGCCAGCCAATAAGGCTCTTCCTTTAATCCTCACGCCTAAGAGAACTGGTTTCATTGTATTCAATCCGTATTCCCAACTATAATAAAGGAATTTGTCGAAGGAAGGATTTAAGAGAGCTTAATTTTATCTTATACAAGGAAGGAGACATTTGACAAATAATAAAGCATCATGCAATTCAGTGACGTAACAATTCACAGGATTTTGCCCGCAATGACCAATTACTTTCCAGATGCAGTAGGTAAATTAAATTCTTTATGATAAGGTACGATTTATTAAGCAAAAATTTAAACTGAATGAAACTAATGAAGTTTCCTTTCACAGTGCATAATTTTTGTCCTACATGTCCGATGGTAGGGGCTTATTATTTATTCTTGTTGATTAACTTATGAACAATAACTAATTAACTACAGCATAACTATATACATCCGGGTTAATTGGGACGGCGCGCCATCCGGATGTGTAGAAAATCCGCATAATTGGGTTTTTCTTTTTAAAAGGTCTACATTGATAGTTTGAAGTTCAGCTGTTACTATTTAAAGCATGAACTGTACCTGCGTCTAAACCTTTCCACTACGCCTGATTTGGAGTACTAGAAGCCATAACACTGAGCTGTATTTGATCCGATAACTGCCAATCTGCAGGCAAGATAGTGTTCTAGAATTCTCTACAAATTTACCCTAAGGGCCAAGCCGATCCGGATAACCAGTGTCCGGATAAGTGGAACTCTACTGTAGTAGATTTGAGTATGTGAAATTTGGTTGGTTGATGAATCGTAAGTGTACATACAATTTGGTTATAAAATGTTCTAAGCCAAAAATTTTCATAATTTAATCAACAAGAATAATAAATAAAAAGCCCTTACTATCGGACACGTAGGACTGAAAATATATGTACTGTGCAAGCAAACTTCATGAGTTAGACTCAGCTGCAATTTTGTTTTAAAAAATCTTCTTGTCAAAGAGAATTAATTTACCTACTGTGGTCTGGAAAGTAACTGGACATTGCCGGCAAGATATATATAAATATGCAAGGTACCCACTTTTTTCTTAACTTTTAACACACACTATTACCTTAAATGCATTATTTTTCAAGACATGTTACCATACATCATTTCAGAGCCTCAAAATAAGGAGGTATAGTGCCAGCAGCGACCTATTTAAAGCTAACACTTCCGCATTCACCGGGAATGATGACAGCTCGAAAGCTCCGAGTCTGGTGAGCGGCCTTGTCAGCTAAGATTCGAAAGAGATATATCCAGAAAATACAACAGAAAATTCATAGCATGAGCCAACTTGCTGCATGGAACTAAACCGTACGACTCATATACGTATAGGTTACGCGTTCACACACAACTGATAATATTCCTCAACCTTCCGAAATATGACGCACGCTTACTGTGTTTATTTTCGAAGTATCGTAATTCTGCAACAGTATAGCGGCGGAAGAAGTAAATATGAGACTTGTGTTACTATGGTGTACCGCATTTTACACATCCCGTTGATTTCAATGACCATTCTAGCATTAACTACTGCGTATGAACACCTATTAATGCACAAACTCGACCTTTACAGTTTTTTACTTTTGTTTTATGCAAACGAATTCGTACCTGGCACACTCAAGGTTTATATACGAAGAGTTTAATTCAGGTAGTTGTGTGAGCCAATTTAGTAATATACTGTACTTTGATGAGTCTGGTTTTCGAAATCCCCTTAGAATCTGGAAATTAATGAACACGTAAAGTTCATGGGAACGAGAACTTCCAGTGTAATTACAGTGCGTCAATCCCTGCGCAACTTGAGAACCGAACATGGACAGAGGCTTGTCTCCTGTCCGTCAGAGGTCAACTCTCCGGATTTCAGAAGACGGCTGCCTGAGGCGAAGAGGAAGGGGCGCGCATGAACACAGGTCAGCACTTATAAACCATACAGCTTCCCGCATTAAACGAAACTAAAAGCCTACTCGTGTAACTCTTTATGGTTTTGTCTCTATCAACGTTTTTCCTCTTTCCGGGCTCTCTTGTCTCTACTGCTTCCTTTTCTTCTTTTTTTTTATTTGTGTTCCAGTTTGATATAATTTGCGGAAAGTCTGGCGCAATTTCTGCAGGTGTCATTAATGCTACAAACAACCAAGCCAGAAATGTCAGGCCACTCTTCTGTAGATCCGCTAAAGAATTATCACAAAACAACGTTCGTCGTCAGAACCGGCCCATTCTTTCCGCACAAACTACATTTTCAGTAGCCTTGAAAAAAGCATGAATAAAAACCAGCCAGAGATCGCTCTTTACCCACTGATCGAAACAGATTTTATTGTATTTACCGCTTCCAAGGTAATTAGGAAAACTAGTCATTAATGAAGGCATTAGTAATGTGTTCTAGAGAACAACAGAATGGGGCACATCAGTTTCTGACGTATGTTGAGAGAGTTAATTTACTGACCAAAACTGAAATAACATAAAAATTGTAGAATCTCCATCAGACTTTTAATGTAAGAAAGTTTCTGTACATAAAAATATAGTGGTTTTTAATAAAAAGTCCTTTATTTTCGTTAAAAACATAATTTTGTATGTGATAATACACATTTCTAATTTACCTCATAAAGGGACCACAAGCCACACCGCCAGCACATGTATCTAGGGATATGAAAACTGTGTCTATGTTGACAGAAATAATATATTAATTATTATACAATATGTATGTCTCTTGCCACAGGCATTTCTTCCTGGTACTTCTCTTGAACCAGCGGTGATCCCCACCACTCAGGCTTCAAGCTTCACATTGCAGTACTTTCCGTATTATGTGTGATGTTCCAAGTATAGCTGTCTTTTGT
>Ga0123352_10009708_pt1 | contig 15073 bp, 9 predicted proteins | sample TergutLab28metaG_FD_89700 | JGI IMG/M metagenome (GOLD analysis project Ga0123352, IMG submission 89700) | Labiotermes labralis P1 segment gut microbial communities from Petit-Saut dam, French Guiana - Lab288 P1 | ecosystem: Host-associated > Arthropoda: Insects > Digestive system > Gut ... | reverse complement strand
CGCTTTTAAAAGGGGGGGGGGGGGTTTAGTTGAAAATTTCGCAATAGAAATTTAGGGACCAGGAGAAAGACGTATTTACCAAAAGTTCTTACATCAGAAGTTTTATTTTCTATCAAGCAGGAGACGGTAAAAGAACAAGGTTTTGAGATTTCTTCACTTTCAAAATTTCTAAATCACTCTCTGGGTGTAAGTACACCGTCAGCTTCACGCTCCTGCCGCTTTTCTTATACTATAATTTCTTTGTTTGTAACACACCTAGAGACCAAAGTTGATTGATTGCCTCTGTCACTGTATTCAGCACAAAAAGAAATGCCTTACTGCGAACTCGTCTATGCGGGGTCCGCCTTGGTACAAAACGTTGCAGGCCGTAGAAATGCCACATAAAGAAAAGGAATAGAAACTGAATTGAAAAACGAATGACTGAGAGGGAATATGTATGATAAGGCCAGTGGAATTATAATGAATTGCCATTTCTGTCGTATGTGAGTCAGACGCGAGACCGATCGACCAAAAGGGAGATGCATGGCAGGCAGTAACGGAAAAAAATCATCCTATTGCTTCTCCCTCCCTTGTACCTTGTTTTAGTATATGTTGGGGATGGGGGCAATCCATTATAAAGTGAAAAAAAGTTACTTGGCTTAGTCCATTTGTTGAAACTCGGTTTCTTTCGACTCCCTCCCAGTAGCATTCAGCAGTGAGCTATTCGCACAAACAATTTGCTTACTTTGCTTCCCGCTGTGCCGTTCATTCCCTGCCTTGTCTCCCATATAAGGCGTTCCATTGCTAATTGCTATTACTGGGTACGACCTTGTAACAAGGGAATCGGGAAGGGTGAAAGAAATACGTAGTATTGGTAAATGGGTGTTCTACATGAAAGGGAGCCTGTAGTATAGGAATCACATGCAAATGAAGAGTCATGATTGAAATAGCTGATGGGACAAGTAAGGAACAAAATGAGAGGGGCTATGTAGAAAACAAAAGAAGAGGACAGAAAGTAAAAAGTGAAAGGATAACTAAGACGCAAAAGGAAAGAAAGACTAAAGGAGGAAGAATTTTGATAATACGGAAGAAAGAATAAACGCGTAGGAAGAAGGGAAAAAAACGCAGAAATAGAAACACAAGAGAAAGAAAGAAGAAATATATTTCCCATTGGGTTCTGCACTAGCTGTCTTTATGCTGTGCTGCATGGGAACATAAAAGTAGCTGGCGGTTCCAAAACATCCGACAAACGTCGTTACAATCACTAGCTTAAAATTAGTTTATGAAGACTGTAAAATTAAGACCTTTCTCTTCGAAGTAATTATATTAGATTTCAGCGAGATACAGAAAAACACTGGTCAAAGAATCATTCATTATAACCGGTGAGTGTTTTTCAGTAATTACCACAAAGGTGTGTATTCTTCGAAACTGAATCTGTGGTGCTTGTTTCGTGACTTGTATTTCTAGATTTATCCTTTGATCTTATTATACAAAATTACGAGAACAGAACCTGAAATTATTGCATGAGTTGTATTCTTACGAAATTATTCTCAGCGAAACGTGCGCCTAACCATTAAAAGACAATTAATTCTTCTTAAAATATTGTTAAAGCACATGTGTTTCAAAATTATTGCTTTCGTACAAACGTGAGTTTTATTTCCGCTATTCAAAATTCCGCCATTGAACCATACCCTAAACCACCTGAATCCATAATAACTCACAAAATCTCTTTCCTTACACATTTATCTCAGCGAAGATGCATTAATTCATATTTCGCTGTAAAATGACCAGCAAGTAATTATAACTGTGGATAAATGCGAATTCCTGTGATAAACACATCGCTTCTCTCCGTAACAAACTGTGTCTTCTGCCGTATAAATCTATCTCATGTATCCTCCGGGTAATTCGCTAGGGTAGGTCTATTTAATAAGTTACTTAGCCACAGGCGCTTTTAGTTCGTATGTTTTATCTCTGGCGCTAGTTTAGAGATGTGCCATTGTAACGAGCACACAGTTTATCGCAATATACAATAACACAAACAGGTCTTACAGTAATACGGTAACTTCGTTTTGAATGTATATATTTTTAGCTTCACCAGTAGTTAGAGCAGGACCACAATCTCTTGAGTTTAAGAGACTGAAGTCCTACAGGGAATTGTAACCTTTGCAGATTGTAGAATTTAATAAACGTTCTATCGTCATAGCTCAAATAGTGATCAACACGGCACATGAACTGTAAAATTACAGCGTAATGTCCTTTCATTTCACTGAATTTGTAACAAACACCAATTTAATTTGCTTTAAAAGGTAGTGTGGAGATGTTAAAAGAAATGTGCAGAGAAATATACCTGTACCTAAGAATAACTCGTAGATCAGCAATTTGCAGCATTCAAGGTAAAGTTCGCAGTACAACAGGCAATGAAGGTCCAGACAGAGTAGAGGTGGGCTATAGCTCTAATCTTTCTTCAAATTCGGTGCCAGAGAGGGGTGGATGGCCATTGCCACGCCCAGTCTCTTTTACTACCGGGAGAGGAGTCCGGTACCCAATGTACAGAAGGCTGGGTGAGCCTCGGGTCCGATCTGGACGGGTAGGGAAAGCCTCGCCCCCGAAGGGGTTCAAACCCCGACCCTCCAGCCCGTAAGAAGGCGCTATACCGACTACGCCATCGCAACCGCATATTTTAAAATATTACAAATTATAAAATTCGCGATGTTTGGGGGTCGCATTGTATTGCGAAAATTGGGAAATTTAGAGTTTTGGTTTTACGGCGGGTAAAAAGCGGTTGTCAGAAAATTTGATTCGGGAAATCTCCAGCGATAATGGCTACTTTAAGTGAGAACAACACATTGCAATATATACCAGAACAACACATTGCAATATATACCAGAACGTGAAGTTTTGAGAATGGTATGTAACTAACCCGTAATCATGCCCTGTTGTAGATTCTTGTATCAGAAGCGCTGAGTTGTGTTCATATTAACCCAGTGTCATTTAGATAAGTTGTCACCAATTATAAACACGTTATCCTGAAAATTGCCCATCGTCTAAGGCATACTTGATGTATATGGAAGCTGACTCTGCTTTTTTAATCACGTAAATGTACGATTACAGTAGGCTTGCCCATTTCTTGGGTGCAATGGATCGATCTAATCGCTATCCACAAAATACCATCTTCAAATCTTCTGTCCTTACAGCCTCCAGCAGTTCGTTTACTGAGTAAACGTGTCTTCAGCTTAAAACAGATTTATACCAGCTAGCACAGTAGCGGAATTCGACATCACATAAGTAGCAATATTTGCTGTTCGTTTGGGTTCACAAGCTAATTTTTATTAAAAGTTCGTAATTTTAATGCCAATTATTCTAGGAATTGACGAATCATTTGAATTGTAGTTTTTCGGCTTCTACTTAGTTACTTATGTGTCACGTATTCACTAAAAAGTTAGAAGCTCACCCGATCGCTTTGAAGGATATTCGCTGAAGTAAGGCAGGTGACTATTGTATTTGTGTGTATCGAGATAATTATAAAAGTTTTTCTCAATATTAACGTTGAATTTGGTTTTTGTACTTTCGTTGCGGTGTCGAACCATATCTGTACCAAACCGCGGCCCCCACTGGCCACAGGCCATCCTCAGATGACAGGGAGCCTGGATGGAATTATAATTAAATGTGGAAGGCTGAAGTACTCGGTTCAAGCCGATCTCAGAGCCAACTGTCAAACACAGATTCCCCATAGACTGCACAGGCCGTGAACCTGCGACTTCACTCAGAGAAGCCGAAGAATAAGTTATATTTTTCTGGAGCGGTAAATTTAAAAGACGTTGTGAAGAGATCTTGTGTTCGAAATATAAAGTAGAAGACACGTATTACGTGTCCAGGTGCAGCTGTACACAACATATTACTCCCAGTTTGGAAACACTGAATATCAAGTTGTTTTATTCTTAATTAAGCATCACGCAATTAAGGCACACTTGGTATGGAGGAATAGCTCCACTTATTCTTAGCTCCGGCAGGTCTATTCCCGAGGAAAGAGCTCTTGGTAACCAGTAACTACGAGTTTTTTTGGTTCCATAGACTGTCTCGAGTCTGTGGTGAAGAAGGAAATATCTACCTGAAATCAAAAGCCTATTTCTCTGTCGTGCTTCCGTTTGCCTACTCATTATACTGACTGAGCCATCTTGGGTCAGTCAGCAAACAGCGCGCCTATCAAAACGTTTGGCATGTACAAAGGGTGCTGTGTGCGATAACGCTGGCACGCATGTACGGTACCTTGCCCAGAACATCAGGTTGTGTGTCTTGGAGCTATAAACAGAGAGCGGATAGGGACCTTAGGGGAAACATGACATTCCTTTCCCCTTCCAACTTCCGTTCTGTTATTGACCCTGTACTTTCAGACACCCAAGTAACAAGCATAAACAAGTTACAAATATTGTCCCTTCAGAACTTTCGAAATCTGAGTAAGGATCTTGAATTGTTGATAAAGAAATTCTCTTGGAATAGCGCACAATATTTTCAGGGCGGTGGCGATGAGGATTGTTAACTCATATGTGTTGCCGTATAGTCTGGTGGACATTTATTGACTTTTCAGGGAAACAGACAGTCTTCTTGTGATGGGTGACAGCATGCAATGCACATGCGCCATATTGTCATCTGCGGTCTTCTCGACTGTACAATGTGTTTCAAAATTATATCATAAATGGCAGATTTTCAAAAAGAAAAAAAGTTATTGAACATAAAATGTGTTTCGATTTTCTCTACGAATTTGTCTGAGAGTTCTTATTCTAAAAGAATTGAGCGAGATGCCATAAAAAATTTATATTGGTCTTTACATAAAGTACCCGTTATTCTTGTAACATTTTAATGAAACTTGAATTTTCTCGGCAGATTTTCGAAAAATACTGTAACATGTCAAAGGTAATGCTAAAGTTCACCCCAGAACAGACTACGAAGACCCAGAGGGGGATGAGAGCTATAGCTATACTCTATCTGTAACCGCAGCGCTAGATGGGGATGGGTGGTCAACACCACGCCCCGGCCACTTTACCCCCGGGAAAGACCCTGGGTGGGCCTCATAGCCGGTCTGGCCGGTGCGGAAAATCTCGCCCCCCACCAGAATTCGATCCCCGCACCGCCCAGCCCGTAGCGAGTCGCTATACCGACTATGCTATCCCGGTTCCTCTAAGATATCAAATTTCATGAAAATCCGTCCAGTGACAGCCGAGGTGTTCCATACGTACAGAAAGACGGATATGATGAAGCAGATAGTCACTTTTCGCGATTTTGCGAACACGCCCAAAAACGGTCATGTGCTTGTTTAAAGTACTGTCAACTATTCCTTGATAAACCAGAAAGAAGTCATATGCTGATTTAAGGTACTGTAAGATATTCTACGTTACACTACAAAGAGCTTATACGCTGAATTAAGATACTCTCCTTTGACACTCCACAAAACGGTTATAGGCCGATTAAAGTAAAATTTATTATTGTATGGCACATCACAAAGCCTCAAACAGGATTACCGCTGCTTGACTGAGACGTAAACCCGGATCCTCCTAATACGATACAAGTCTAGTACCCAGTCGACAGACACGTTCTGTGAAACACGTGTCTCTTCCGGTTAAGTAAAAGATCTCATATCGCTCACGAAACAGCATTTTGTCGTGCCCACACAACACGTCAGAGATTCTCGCACTAATATACAGTTGTGTCACAGCACACCTTCTGTCACAATGTTGTGTCCACTAAAAAATTGCTTTTCTTCATATTTTCTTACAAATGTAACATTCTTATAGTTGAAGAATAAAAAACCAACTAGATGTCACCTGCTATTTTTATTTTACTTCTTAGAGACTCAAAATGTTTCGGGCATTAATATGCCCATCTTCAGGAGTTTGCGACTATGTTGTTGAACTACCACATTGGCTGTTTCTTTCTTGGTTTGCTGTGTGTTGGAGTTTGTGTGCGGTTCGGCTGGGGTGGTATCCGGCTGAAGCACAACTCGGCCAGCAGCCCGGATACCACCCTAGCCGAACCGCACCCTAACTCCAACACACAGCAAACAAAGAACGAAACAGCCAATGTGGTAGTTCAACAACATAGTCGCAAACTCCTGAAGATGGGCATATTAATGTCCGAAACATGTTGAGTCTCTAAGAAGTAAAATAAAAATAGCGAGTGACATCAAGTTGGTTTTTTATTCTTCAACTATAAGAATGATGCACGGTCCAATAAACATCAGAATAACATTCTTAATTGTTGGTCTGTTGAGAATCGGTCAAGTTGTTTCTGTGTAGTGTGAAATTGTGTATCTATTGGCTAGACAAATTGTTATTTCATGAGCGAAATGCTGTTCTATGTGTAACATTCCTTATTCTTCGTTTAGTTAATACCACTGACAGTTGCACCTGTGGTGGAGCGTCGGATAGTAATGATGGGACGACAGCTGAAAGACGAACCGGCAATGACGTGAATGGACGGACTGAGGAAAGAGACGACAGCTGTCAGTCTTATTTTATTATTTCATATTTTACATCACAAGGTCTCCTCATATTCATGTTTAGTTCCGAAATATGGAATTCTTAATCATGTGTCCGGATGTGGGTAAGGTAAATTTGTATCGGAAAGTCTAGTTAGGTTCTGCAGAGCATAAACCAGTACAGAATGAGCAGTTCCGGGCAGAAAACAGGAAATCATATTGCTACTTCCTAGATTTACGGGCCGGCACAGCGCAGTCGGTAGAGCGACTGGCTACGGGCTGGAATATCCGGGGATCGAATCCTGGTGGGAGTGAGATTTTCCGCATCCGACCAGATCGGCCTTGGGCCCCACCAAACTTCGTGTACACAGGACACCGGTTTTCTTTTCCGGGGGTAAAATGGGTGAGGCCTGGCGTAGGTCACCTAACCCCATATAGCTCTGAAGTTAAAGAAAGTGTATTGGCCTTAGAGGCTTCTTCGAAGGTGGACTTGAATTCTACATTTTACTTCATACAGTTATTTAATTGCAAATGTATTGGTACCTGTAATGTTTTTGATATTGTTTTGTTAAATAGTTGAATATTGAAGTGCAGTTTCTTTGCAAATTAAACTTGCTTTAAATCTTCGCAGTAAACTTGTTTGTAATTTTATAATTACAAAACAGTTTTCATCCAAAACATACATATAAGTTCTGAGTATCATTTATCACGTGTGTAAGCTGAAAATATTCATTGCCATTCATCAACAAACAGAAAGTTTAATATCTTTTTCGATAGGATTTTATTTTTATATTCTTTTCTTTATCTACATTTAGTTTATTCTAAGCCTGAATAATAACAGTAGTAACTTTGTTAGGTTGTTAGTAACTTTGAACTTAAACCCTAGCCTACAGACAGCACAGTGTCAGTCTGACTACAGCACAGTTGCAGCAGACCGAAATATAATACATTCCCCACATTTTCTGGTATTAACAGATTTCATCGCATTTAAAGCTGAAACCAGCACCACACCTCATTACATCTCAAGATATGCAGCATAGTGTTACATGGACTTCCTCACGCACATCAGTTTCTTGTTAATATGCTTTCTAACGCCTATGCAGTGGAACACGAAATGAAGTTAGACCGAGAAGTATTGCACCCCTGCCTGTGCTGGGGGACATTACTTGTTTTAACTGCGCATGAGAGTAAGTAATAAGGTGGCTTCAAAATGATCGTGTGATCGTGTGAGTCATACATAATGCTTTATTGCCAATAAAATGTGAGCGCCTGCAAAAATGGAGATTCTGATCCTTTGAACTACCCGTAACATGCGTGAAAAACTTAACTACGTATGTTATTTATTTTGTTTAGCGCTTTGAACATTCTGCGCAAGATATCACTTTCTACCCCTCGGAGAACGTATCTCGTTTTTATTACAAAAATCAATTAATAATGTATAGGCAGATATTCTGTGAGAGGAGTAAACGAAATCTTCGCTTTTCTGTGATGTTGCGCAGAGTATAATGGCAGTTAGTTACCGACGTTTTTGGACAACCTGTGTGTCCCAAATTCAAGGGTCAAGCAAACCAAGCAGACTACTTGACTGATCTCAAACATTCGATGTTATTTGACAGAATCTTATAAAACAGATGCATATATTGTGCGGACGAAACCCAGACTTTCTGGTGTTACAGCAGTCGGTGCATGCAAATACTCTTTTACTTTAAACGGTTAAATATATCAAATTTAAAATAGCATTAACCATTTTTCTAACCTGCTTCTTAATGAATTAACAAAATAATACCTTTGCTTCGTTACACCGTAGTTGATATGGAGACCACAATGTGGGCTGGAAAATCCGAGGGTCGAGTCAGGCTACAACCAATTTTTCTCGTCTGCAGAATTTCCAGAGAGGCTCTGGAGTCCAGTCAGCATCCTATTCAATTAACACTGGACTTTGTTCACCGCGGTAAAGCTGCCGGGGCGTAAAGTTGACCACCAAACTTCATACATTATTGAGGTTACGAATGATTGGAGCTAGATCTCCACTTCCCGTATCCGCTTTGAAGCGGTGTAAAGGAACTATTTTACTTTTCACTTTTGATTTTTATTGAAAACTTTGAGGAGCTGCCCTCAAAGTGGTATTCCCAGCATTTCAGCACTTATATTAAACGTCCACTTGTTTCCCAATTACTTTTTAATTTTCTAAATGTGTTTCTAGCCCAATCGTATGTTTTTTGTCATTCCCATTTGTATTTACATTTATTCACATGTAAGAATATTCTTTACAAATATCCTTTATTTTTTAAATTTTCTAGCATTCTCGTACCCATTTCTGCGTTGATATTCCTAAATGTTCTAATCAGAATCTCTTCCCAGTAAATCCTTTCTTCTTCACAACTCGATTTACGACTTAATTCTGTCTCTTTACCACAATTAAGAGCGCTCATTGTTTCATGTGTATCCTGAACTTCTTCCGTCACCATTTTCCTGTTGTCTACTGTATTATTGCTCTCACTGCTTCCTCCTTCTGCTATACTTTCTCCCATTTGACCTTTGACTATAATGCAGTGGTAAGCTGTAGCAAGAATTGCTTCCACACTAGGAACGTCTGCTATGTTTATCACCATTATTCCATCTTCTTGAACAGTCAACAGCATTTCCTCTGCATGTAGGCCTTGTCCCTATACACGTACCAGCTTTACTCGGTTTTCAGACTTTGTCTAATGGAAACGATACAGATCACATGAAGACGTAATTAGAGCTATGAGATGCATTCTGCCGTAAGTGGCAATATTTTGCCCGTGCCCCAAAGTCTACAACAGAAGGCCCATTGTGTTTAACGCTTAATTGAAAATATTAAGTATACGCGCCGGAGCCATATTTGTTGCTGACACATTCAAGAGAACATCACTGGTAATAAATAAACAAGGAAGGAATTATCAACAAAATAATTACAGGAAAGCGTAAAATCTAGTGGCTTGTATAATAAAGGATAACATAACTCGCGCATTATTAGGTAGTAGCATTATCGCTATCCCTCACAACAAAGAGTCCTGCCATACGATTAAACAACAGCATGGAAAGCTTCCCTCTATAGTTGTTTATACACACTGCATTAATGGAATAATTTTGCGCCCAAGACTTAATAATTTTGACCTTCGACGCTGAATAAGTTCAAAGCCGTCTTACGACAGGTTAAAACAACAAGTGTGTGTCCTACAAAGTGCAAAGATGAATACAGACTTTTCTCAGGGAAGTCTAAGGACATATTTTTTTGTTTGTTGTATAGTAGTATCGAGATTAATTACAACACAGCACAGATGTTTTAGCTGAACAAACTTTAATATATGGATGTACTGATTTAGTCATGTCTGATGATCATGGAGATGGAAATTACACCTGACGTATAACCATATACGACCAGCATCTTACTTCATGGTATAGGTCCTTACCAAGCGTTCATTTTCACACGATTTTGTAACTACATATATAGTAGTAAATAAAGTCATTCAAACACAACATTTGGGACTGGAAAAAGTAAATTAGATGTAGTGATTATGTCCCATATCGAATTGCAACACAGTATATTGAAAAGTCCATTTATGGTGTTCACATATCAGATTTACATGTTTGTAGGCTTTCACCGCAGAATATCTCAAGTCCCAGTTCTCCAGAAATGGGGCGAAGCGTCTGTCACTGTGTAGTTGGAATCTGACCTTACAAGATGAATTTCGTATTCTCGCAAAGCCCGAAACGTGACCATTGAAGATGAGACCACTACGTTGTCTCGAATCTGTGGGGAAAATGTCCACTTGGACGTGGCCCCACATCTCAAAAAACGTATCTGAATTTATTAATTGTTTTAGATCAATACGGACGAAAAACCTAAGTTTTCTTATCGATTCTTATCAAAATCTGGGAAACGCTTTAGCCTGCATGTGAAAGAGTGCATTTATGTTAATGTAAATTTGTTTAATTATAAATAAATAAAATAAAACCCAAACTTTACTGAAAGTACTTTATAAAATATGCCGTTCTGGATTTTAACAAAATATGCTCTGTGGAAAGGTACGTGCGGTACTTGGAGAATTCCATTTAAATGTCTCATGCAAACTGTCTGTGTTGAGAAACAACAAGCTTTAATTCGGCAATACCCGACAATGCGCAGTGAAAGTCTCCGAGGCCAAATTAAAAAAAAAAAAAACGTATAATTTAGGCGATGATGGCGGAGTAACTGACAAAAACAGAGACAAATACAACTTCCACATATAGCATTCTTTTCTGGTTAGTAAATAAAGCCTAATAATATGAATCAATAGATCAGAATATGCCGTTTACTTCCATTTCTCCGTTCCCCATACCGTATGCAGAGTCCCTCCACCCCCCTTCATATTCAAACCGAAAATAGCTATTCGCTTACGATGATGTAGAAACTTATACACATCATACGTGAAAGAAGGGGTGGATAAACCATTGTGTTGAAACAGTAATGTACTTTACGTCATCATAACACACCCCATCATGGGAGTGAGGGCCAGCTTAAAATCTTGTAGCTGAAACCAGGCGGTTCCTGAGAGGAACAAGTTTTCGACCTCAAACAAATATTATACAGCGTATTCGCAAGAATAATTTTTATTAGCCATTTTTTCTATCTTTCTCTCTTTCTCTTCTTCTTTTTTTTCCTCTCTTCATTTCTTCCGAACAGGACTATATGTTCTAGTGTTGATACGCTTACGTAAAGTTATGCTGGCAGTATATTTTGACGTCAGTATTTGTGTAGATGGCATCCGACAGAGCACTAGTGTGAATATGGCTACTTACACGGCAGAATGTAGCATGTTGATTGGAGGGTTTAAAAAATACGAAAACATAACAGTGCAAATATACTGACGTTTTAAAGCTGCTGTAAGAATTGTGCTTTCAGTTTGACGCGAAATTTTGAGGAAACTGGTTCTGCATTAGTTAATATCAAGGTCATTTTCTTCTTTACGTAATGTAAGAATAATAACTGGTAGAATAATGCACGATGTGAAGGAAGCGTTTAAGAGAAGGCCAAGAAATTCATCTTGTCTCTTGTTTTAACTGTTTGGCAGTAATCCTAGAACAGCATGTAAAATTCTTAACGCTTCTTATAACTGAAGTTCTACTTCTCACTGTGCTTACTTAAAATATATCTTTTAAATATATAATATATTGCTTTTGTGAATACCCTGTAGTTGATATAACTATACACACAAGCATCATTTCGGTACAATTTTGAAAGATCGTGTACTACTATTTTTCGATTTGAAATATTACTGAAGATTTCAAAACGATTGGAAAAATGAAACCCAACAAAGGGACAATGCGTTATCAACCTATCATCCTTAAGAGTGTAACACAACAAAGGAACAACGTCTGCTGATGCCCCTAAATTTCCTTCTTTCTAATTTCGTTAGACCTCGCAGTTTGTATTATCCGATGTCAAGGGTAAGACCATGAGATAAGTGAATTCATTAAACGTGTTATATACATCACCCTTTTAAATAAAATTAGTACAAGACATCTAGAATAGAATTTAATAAAAACGCCTCACCTAATACAAACGTTATATATAAGTACAACGTACTAATAGATAGAATTAATATAAACAGGAGCTGCTTTCCTTCGCATCTTCTGAATAATTAAAATTAATCTAATTTACTTTAAATTTGTAGCCCACTTTTAAGACTAGAGTCAAATAAGATGCCATGCTAGCTCCTTCTATCTTACACTTCTGGCTTTCTTAGTAAAACGAAATGAATTGAAAATTGATGGTGATAGAACTACCGTTCTGTACAGGCATGCACTGCAGTGTCGTGATTGGCATGAACGCTGAGAATTCGGGTTTAAAACGCAGCCAGAAACTGAAAATTTTTTACTTATGAACTAAAGGCCTTACCGAAATCTCTAAAAAGAAATTCCAAAGCTTGTCTGGATAACAGCAAACACGAAATCTTAGTTTCCAGGAAGGTGCACCAATAGTCTGTCGCTATGTCAGGTTTGTACAGAAAGGATCCGTGTGTGGGCACGTGAATGGTACCTTCATTGTAGGTTTATTCTTCAGAGTCTTTCGTTGCTGATATTTATGTAGCTGGGTGCGCGGGATGAAAAATGAATCTTCTCTAGTATGTTTTAAACTCCCTCTACACAATTCCATAAAATCTGCTCTCTACAAGCAATTGAAAGTAAACATTTTCGAGTATCACCGAAGAAGATATTCGGAAAAACAGTTTTCAAATGATAAAAGCAAGGCTATTATTATTATTAGAAACAAATTTATTTTCTAACACCTTTCCGATAAAGCGAACACGCAGCGACATTTATTTTATGGCGGTCATCCCGCTGTATCAACAAACAAGCATTCGAATTTTTCAGTTTAGCATAACTGTTTATTAATTATGGCTTGGCTACATATTTTAGACCCTATATGTACAATTATTAGGTTAGGGTATAAAATCATTCAGTGATAAACAGAACTGAGCTGCAGACAGATTAGAGACGAAAAGGATTCTGTTCCACATGGATAAGAAACAAAGAGCGCTCTGATCCAGAGAGTTCAGAGAAAAAAGAACCCTGTTCCATAGGGTTCATAGACAAAAAGCATTCTGCTGCACAAAGTTCAGAGACAAAAAGGATTCTGCTGCACACAGTTCAGAGACAAAAAGCATTCTGCTGCACAAAGTTCAGAGACAAAAAGGATTCTGCTGCACACAGTTCAGAGACAAAAAGGATTCTGCTGCACAAAGTTCAGAGACAAAAAGCATTCTGCTGCACAAAGTTCAGAGACAAAAAGCATTCTGCTGCACACAGTTCAGAGACAAAAAGCATTCTGCTGCACAAAGTTCAGAGACAAAAAGGATTCTGCTGCACACAGTTCAGAGACAAAAAGCATTCTGCAGCACAAAGTTCAGAGACAAAAAGCATTCTGCTGCACAGAGTTCAGAAACAAAGAGCACTCTGCTCCATAGAGTTCAGAAATGAAAAGAACTCTGCTCCACAGAGTTTGTAGACAAGAAGTAAGATCATAAAAATGTTTGCTGCGAATAGTGAAGTAAGAAATAATCGTGGCACAGTTTAAAAGGTACCGAACCGTCTGGTGGGTGGAACGTTTATAGAGCAGCAACAAATCCATTGGTCATGAGAGTCGGTCTCTTTGAATCCGTGACTCAGACGTAGACTTATTTAACCACGTGGACCTAACGACCAGCACAAGCGTCCCAAGGAATCTATAAAATACTGAAGTTTAGGAAAGTAACTTGAGAACATAGCAGTGAGATGGCAATGCTAATAATTTATTGGAAATCAGATGATATTTTAGTAAGGTTTATGATGGCATTCCTTTAAGAAAAACGTGAACGTTCGATTCCAATTTCGTTTTAAGTCCTTTTTTTTTTCTAATATATGAATATAACAGAGAAATAAATCTGGCTAGCATTGTTTAGTGTATATTTCCAGTTTAGCAGCCTAACAAACTAAACTCCTTGTAATAATTCTAGGGAAAGCGCTGTGAATGTTTGCGTCACTGCCCCATACGCAGCGGAAAACAATGTCTGCAAAAAATCGTTTCACAACCATCTGTGTCTAAACCACACAGCAGCCATTTTTATACGTATTTGCAACCGAAACTGGCCGTATCGTATAAATGACGGATTAAAACTTAACGAAGGTGGATGCAGACGGCAATCAGCGTTGCATCTGTAATGCCGTTAACGTCTGCTCCATGTTTATACACTGGCTTTACCAGACCACCATAACCACACCTCACATTACCCTACGTGACAGCGTTAATAATATGGTTAGGCATTACGCACTGAGGGGATGCAAGGGCGATAATTGTGATTTATCGGTATATCGGGGTGGGGGGAGGGAAGCTACAGAGGGGGGATAGAAAGGCGTCACGGTGGGAATAAAATGGAGGGGTTGTCTGGACCAATTTATATTAGAGAAACATAGCAGAGGATGAAACCGTAGGGGTTGCATACACCACTGAGAAAGGGGTGCGATCCACAGTATGATCAATAAAAATGTATAGCTACGAGCGTGACATAAATTAAATTATGTGATATTTATGAATATTTTCCGTCTACATAATTCCTATTTGCTCACTCCAAAAATCAGAAGTTCAGTAGCTTCATACATTAACTAATTGTTGAAGAGCTTGATTACTTAACCTATAACACGAATTTTCGCAAAGTGTTTAAGAGTGGAATCTGATTAGGTTCAATTCCTCGTGATTTAAAAAACAAATCTTTTATTTTACCCCAAAACATTTATGTTCATATCCTTGCTTAATCGAAGAATGTATCAAGTAAAATATGTCCAGTCCAAATACAACAATTTTATTTTAATGCTGCGTGTAAAACGGGGACCGCGGTAGCTCAGTGGTTAAGGTACTGTGCTACAAATCGGAAGGTCGCTGTTTCGATCCCATCTGGTGTCAGTGGAAATTTTCATTGGTATAAAATCCTTCCGATGCACTATGGCCCTGGGGTAGACTCAGCCTCTAACAGAAATGAGTACCAGGAGCATTTCCTGGGGGTAAAGGCGGCCGGTGCGTAAGGCTGACAACCTTACCACCATCCTGTGCCGTTGTCACGAAATCTGGGAACCTTAACT
>Ga0123352_10009705_pt1 | contig 15078 bp, 10 predicted proteins | sample TergutLab28metaG_FD_89700 | JGI IMG/M metagenome (GOLD analysis project Ga0123352, IMG submission 89700) | Labiotermes labralis P1 segment gut microbial communities from Petit-Saut dam, French Guiana - Lab288 P1 | ecosystem: Host-associated > Arthropoda: Insects > Digestive system > Gut ... | reverse complement strand
TTTCCTCCCTCAATGTCAATGATCAAGTTTCACACCTATACAAAACAACAGGCAAAATTATAGTTCTATATATCTTGATCTTTAAATTTTTGGATAGCAACCTGGAAGACAAAAGATTCTATACCAAATGATAGCAAGCACTTCCTGACCTCAATTTGCTCTTAATTTCTTCCACAATAGAATTTTGATTTGATAACCCACATAAAAGTACTTTTTTCAGTTGTCTTTAAAACCATAAAACCCAATATAAAAAGTGTGTTGTATTTTTTTCTGGTGCCTTTTTCACAGCATTTAATAGTAACATATTTTATTGCTTTATGCCAGACACAGTTGATAATGTGCCAGAATGTGTGACAGTGGTAGAATTTTGATTCCAGAGGAATAATTGGAGAAAAGTAAGTAAGAAATTTTTGCCAACCCACTTGTATGACCGTAGAAATTCATTGTTTGTGTGTCCTGGAACAAAATAGGTGGGCACTTACGGACAGTCTGTAAAATACTGCCCACAACTGTTTGAAATGTTATGTCTTCAGCCTTCAAAGACCTGGATTTACATACATGAACTCATGAAGGGAAAACCCCGTAGAAATTCAGTTTATGTATGTAGGCAGCAGGGAAATTTCTGTATTTTTAAGGTATGCTGCATTATCTCTCTTGACATTTCCAAAAAAAATGTTTTTTTATAATTTTATCTTTTTCTTTTCAAATAATCTTTTTTCTTAAACTATGCACTAAAATTTAAATAACCTCCTTGGTAGGACAAAGGTTAAAATGTCTTTCTAAAGCAAGAGTCTAAAAATTATGTCTTCATGACAAAAGCCCATTAGATTGCAGTTGCAGCACCTCAACCATCACATGCATTTGATTTTTTTTTTGTTAAACTTAACCTTTTTCTTCATTATTTAGGTGGTGACAACATTACAGGAATTTAACAGACTCCACAGAAGTCACAGAATGTTTTCCTGGCCAGCTCAGGAAGTTGAACGTCCCGTATTTGATCCATCTGCACCGCTCAGGCAAGGAGCAATCATTTGGACTGTAGCAAATAGGACTCTAATGCCATTCAGTAGGTACCAGAGGAAGGTGTTATTCTTACAATTGATATGTTGGTATTAACAAGTATTTATGTCATGATGGAACTAAATTTCAGACGTCTGAACCTCATAGCATTCTTTTGAACGCAAATGAAAGTTACAGTAAAGTTTATTTACTGGGAAGACATGTATAATGAATGCATTGCTATCACTAGTGTAACAGCCATTACAGAGGAACATACAGTTTAATGGCCATGTGTGTAAAAGGTTTTGGATAACCTTCAAGGATTTTCCTTGTGATGATTAGTTTATATTATTTATTTTAATATATTTCATGTCTGTGATTGAGAGTACGGGAAGTTGACCAAATTGAAAATACATACATTATTATTTTGCTGGGTCTTGGAAGCAGCAATACCCTTGCAAATTAGTACTTAAGTTACTGTTCTGCATAACAGAGACACAGTTTGCATATCAGGTGTTTACAGCAGGCATATTTTGAGTCTTTTTTAATCCATGAAGCGTATCGTTAACAAAAATTATCATCATCATCATCTCCTTTATGCAGGGTATTTATACTTATATTCCTCAGACAAACTATGTCCCTAGGGAATACGGTGTTGCAGCTATTCTGTTGTTACTATTCATGGTGCTTATATCGTTAGTTTCAGTGTTGAATCTATTGTACTTTTACATTAGTACTTTCCGAATTATGTGTGCAGTGACCAATATGGCTGTTTTCTGTAGTTCCTTGACTTCATGCTTTCCCGGTATGTTGCTCACGTATTTTCTGAATGACTTTGAAATAGTTCCATTCGCCCCTATTATTACTGGTATCGCCTTTGTTTCTATTGTAAGGTCTTTATATGGTAGAATCTTCTCAGCTTCTTTTTTAATCACATTTCTGTCTCCTGAGATTGCAGCGTCTATTAACATACATGTTCCCTTTTCATTATCGCCGATTTTAATGTCTGGTTTGTTGCTGGGGATAGTTCTGTCAGTTTGTACTTGTTGATCCCACAGTATGGTTACCTTGACTTGTTTCTACTGATTTTGGCACATGTTCATACCAGTGTTTTTTGTCCAATTGTACCTCTGTTTCCTTGCATATCATGTCTTTTTATGTACTGTTCTTTTGCCAGTATTGGGCATGCTGATATTTTGTGGTCTATTGTCTCATCAAATTGTTGGCAAAGTCTGCACTTGCTATCTGTCTCTGTGTTCAATATTTTTGTCACATAATATTTTGTTGGTAATGCCTTTTTATTATTATTATTATTAATTTCATCCATATAAATACATTTGGCATCTTCATAATAGAGTGATGAAAATGAGACCCATCTGATGGATGATTTTTCAAAATATGTAAAGTTGTGCTGCCATCTGCAGAGGTTTCAGCAAATGTACAGGGTGCGTATAAATTATCGGAGGAATTTGCAAAACCATATTTTCACAAATACTGAACAGAAGTACATGATGTTACTACCATTTGAAAGAGGAATGTTTGCAGTTTTATAGTGACCTAAACAAACACCTGCCAAATTGATGGGTTGGTTGTGCTGTGGACACATACAACACCATCTGCACCTGGCCACCCCGGTCACCAGACCTGACAGTGTGTGATTTCTTCCTGTGGGGTTTCGTCAAGGACAATGTTTACGTCCCACCACTTCCAAAGACACTACCAGAATTGCGAGAGCACATCAACACCGCAATCGGGAACGTCACACACGACATGCTTGAGAGGGTTTGGCGGGAATGGGAGTATTGCCTGGACATCTGCCGTGTCACACGAGGGTCGCACATCGAATGCATTTAAGGTCACTCTGAAACTGCAAACATTCCTCTTTCAATTGGTAGTAACATCATGTATTTCTGTTAAGTATTTGTGAAAATATGGTTTTGCAAAATCCTCCGATACCGAATCAAATTCGCAGGCCCTCAAACTAACAACAAAACTCATCTAACTCTCCCCCTTTCTAGTAGCAACTGGTTGCAAAGTGATGCCCAAATAAGGAAAGGAAGTGAAAGGGGTTTGTCAACATTAGGGTTGTCCTTGAGATGACGTATTGACAGGATTGGCTTATAGTTCAAGCTCTTCCTTCTTCATTCTCATCACAATGGCTCACCATGACAGGCCTATTCGCGAACACGTCATTGCTCTTGCTGAGGAGAGAGAATTAAGTGCCAGCACTGCAGGTGAACTGTATGGTGTCCCGAAGTTTACTGCAAGAGCATGGCTACAGAAATACCGGAGGGATGGGCAAGTTGGAAGGCACAGAGGAACAGGGTTATGGTGTGTATCCAGCTCAGCTCAGGATGCTGCGTTAGTAGCTGAAGCTCAGAGAAACCCTTTTATCAGTGCAAGCAATCTTAAAGCTGCTGCTGGCTTCCCTGAGCAAAAACCATGCTTATTGTGAGACTAAAGGAAGCAGGCCTTATGGCATGACATGCTGTGTTGAAGGAGCTTCTCACTGAGGAACATAAACTATACCATCTAGCATTTGCTGAGAGCAGTATAGATTGCAAGTGGGATAGAGTCATATTCTCTGATGAATCTACATTTAACTCAGCAAATGGTGGGCCAGTTTTATTTACAGACCTTGGGGAGAGCAGTACAACTCTCAGTATATGTCTACCTGCACCCACAGTGGTCGTGTGTCTGTTCTCTGATGGGGCTGGATCTCGCATGAAGGGGCTGGAATGCTCCATCGTATAGAAGGTCATCTGGACAGCCTTCAGTATCTGCACATTTTGCAGAATGTAATGCTGCCGTCTGTACGAATGCTATATCCCGATGGTATAATCCATTTCCAGCAAGACCACTCCTCCATTCATTATTTTCATGTGGTTCAAGATGGCTATTGTTGCAGGCCGACGTCAGACTCATTGACTGGCCGCCGCGACCACCTGATATGAACCCCATCGAGAATATGTGGAGTGAAGTTAAGAGGACATTTCAGGAAACCTGGCCAGTCCTCGCTCCCAGAAATAGCGACAAGCTATGGACCCTTGTGTCAGACACGTGGGATGAAGTTGCTTCATCTCAACATTACATTCGATCACTGATTGAGTCCATGAAACGACAAATGACATCAGTGGTCGAAGCACAGGGATTCTGGACTTCTTATTAAAGAGGACAGTTTCTGAAAACAGCCCTTATAAGGACTAAAGTGTTTAATTCTCATTTTGTATGTGTAAGCGAGATACTTTGAGAAACAAAACATCTTTAAACCGTGCATGTTTTGCACATAATTTGTCTACTGCGGCCCCATTTCAGTTCTGGCGACCCACAGATATTTGCAAAACAACCTGAATACAACTCAAAGACTACATTTTATAAACAGAAACATTCGATCATAAAATCAGTTAACAGTTGGATGAGTATTGATATTTCTGTGTAAATTCACAACTGTATGCTGTAAACATACCTACTACAACCATTAAAATTCAGGTTAGGGCAGAGTCCATCCATCAATTTTGATTATGCAGCAAAATACAGTTTCAAATAACCAACACAAGCTCTTCATTGCCTTTGAGTTTATTATTATTATTACAACATACGAATTTCGGTTTTCGTAACCACCGTCATCAGTGCAGCCAGTACAGCTTTGTCAGATCTCATGACCCGCTAGGGCCCGTAAGCACCAATGAGATTCACATACCCTGTTTAAGTCCCAATCCAACACAAACCTTCTAAAGCAGAATATGCATCACTCACATTTCTATCCCTCCCAATGGAGCAAAGATAACTTCTGTAACGCATAATTACATAATGGATGTGTTACTGCACAGTTTAATTGAGTGTTGGTGAGTATAAAATATATACAAAAAGCAAAATATATATATATGCCGTTGCTTGGACTCGAACCAACGTAGCTCGTTTCCAAACAGTACCCCTATTGCCTCATCCATCCTTGGCAGCAGAGCTAGCTAGCTGTACGCCTGGGTAATTCATGTTTTAACTTCAAATTAAGTAAATGTATTGGTGTCCTTGGTGAATATATATGTGGCATGATTGGTTGTAATGAATGGAAGATAGAGAAATACCATGAATGCACAAATATGGGGAAAGTAAAACGACTTGAATTATGATGGCGTCTGTACGTCATGTCACTTTCGGAGCAGGACTTACGAAATTTCAGGCTGCCTGAGTTTTGTTGAACAGGGGGTACATTTATGATGACATTACCCTTATTTCTTCTTAGAATGAGAAGTGTTTCAGACAAAAATCATAGGGAAAATCAAAACATGCATTTTATGTTCAGTCACATTTTTCTGAAAATTTTGCCATATGTGAAGTAATGTGGAAAATATGGTAGGGCCAGACAGGCCACAGATGACAAGATAATACGATACATGCACATTGCCTGCTAGATAAGTAAGGCTGCAGGCACCCACTTCAGAATATGTAATACTTATTACTTTTCCACTGGAACTGAGGATATGCACACACACACTTCATTGTTACGTTTTTATGTACATTGCCTGTCTTATTGTGGTCAGAAGGTGTTAAAACATCTGAAGCTGATGCTTTGCAACAGGTGCAGAAGTTTACTGTCCAAGCGGGTTCGTTTGCTCCACAAAAACGTGCATCTGAATTCTGTGTCAGCTGTTGTAACAGTCAGTCATGTGAAATTCTAACTTCTCGTACATCTCCAAATAGTTTGGACCTGCTTCCATCATATTATCACATGTTTGAACAGCTAAAAGAAGCCTTGTGTGGATAAAGATTACTTGATGATGAAGTTAAGGGCACGTTGCATACATGGCCTCTGTCACAATTGGCAAATTCCTTTGCAGATAGGATTAGTAAACATCTGAACCACTGCACAATATGCATTAAAAAAAAGGGCATCATAGTGTTGAGAAATGATGCACTGTGAATTTGTCACAATTTGTTGTACACAAAGTAATGAATCAATTCAGGTTACTCTGTGACTCTGCTTCATTTGTTCTTAAAGTTTCCACCCCGAAGGTAAAGTGTACTGGACAGTGGGAACAACGTAACTTAGCAAGATTTGAGGTTTTTGTGTGATGTTGAAGTTTCAAGTCTTTGTGATATGATGCCTTTTCAGTTGGTAATCCTTGTGTTGTCTTATCACTGATGTAGGCAAACACAAGGGCATCTGATGTCATAACCCTTAGGAAAGAAAACAGGCATAAAGTAACTCTCAAGGTACAAGAATTTTCAGACAGTGTGACATTTAATCTTTTCAAACTTTATTTTGCAAGGTGACTGGCTTTGTCATATTACTTGTCATATTATCCCATCAGGTCTTCCAATGAAGGTAACAAGTGCCTTTTGTCAAGCAAGAAAAACAATCAGCTATTTAAGTGACTGGTCGGGAACATGTCAAGTTGCCATAAATAATGCTGACAGCTGCAGAAATCATGAGCAACTCAGTGCTTCTAGTTTCTACAAAGGATTCACAGTTATAGTTTCACCACAGTTGGCGAATGAGACATTTGCTGATCATTTGAAAGAGGTATGATTGATCACCACTGAATATTTCTATAATGTTGTGAATTTTATCAGCACCGTATCTGATACAATTTTCATATTTATTTACAGGATTGTCCTGTTGATGTCTGCATTCCAGTGACAATAAACATATGTTCGGAATTAAACACTAAGATACCATTATTAAATCAGTGCATTGAAGTATCAGATTTAGAGGACCCTGTTTATAATTCTGATACAGGAAATTGTGAAAATGTTGTCAAAGAGGTGAGATACATGATATACCACAATGGAACGAAAGAAATTACAAAAGTGTATGTGTATATGTGGCTTACAAACATAACATTATATTCAGAATTGTCACAGAATTTTTTTGTCACTTTTCATTGGGCCAGTCATGGAAAGCCATTTCATCGCAGTGGTAATCCTGGTTATATTATTGGAAAACCAGTCATGACTGGAAGGAAGGTAATTCAGAGTGTAGGGATTGAGGGTGAGGTCGATAAAGAAGCCATTGAATTTGATGAAAATGTTGAAGAATGGCTTTCAATAGCAGCGGCGAAGAAAGATGGCAACTGTGACATGGAAGGGAACGGTGGTAATTCTTTCAGGCAGTCTGTGACATTTGGGGAGGACAGATGGTCATCTTGTAAGGTGTCTGTCAGTCCGTCAAATTTTACATCGCCATCCACCTGTGCTGCAATATATAGAGCAGTAATTCGCTTATTAGTGGGCACTGTGATGGAAAATGTTACATCAGCTAAGGAGTTAAATCTTTATGTAGCAACTTTCGGAAACTCAAAAGCTGAAGAAACGGGTGACTGGGTGCAAGTTATATTAGAGACAGTCCCATCATTTGTAACAAGCTTATCAAGCCAGAGTGATGATTGGACACTAGTTTGTCAAGGCATTGTGACCAGTGTGCACATTGATATAATGTTTGCCAGTGTTGGGTCTCTAGCACTTCCACAAGCAAAGATATTAGGCACTGTTTTCAGATTTGGTTCACCCCATGATATTGTATTTGAATGTTGTTCTCAGCATTGCATACATGACAGTGAGGAGCAGCACTTTGATGTAGTAAGTTCTGTATCATTTATTGATGTTACAAAACCTGCCATTACACAGTTTGCTGAGCCACCAGTTTATGAGGTGAAGCTACCCCATGACTTTTTCTACCCATTCTTTAGTAATTCAGCTCTCCTGAGACCAAGCAGTACACTGGTTGTTGCAGTGCTGTTGTTTCACAAGTGCCCGTAGCAAAATTCACATTTTACGTTGGGTCCTCATTTATTTACTGTCCTAAATTGTCCTGTCCTCCAAAAATATCTGTTACAGTACAGGATGTCTGAGAAAGTTTCTCGAGGATTTTAGGTGGCTGCATTCTCACATTTGATGGGGAAACCAGACAATGAAATGACCATAGGAGTCAACATGTTTCTGCACTTATCTGTCCTCCAATGTTTAAAATACACTTAAAACACAGAATAGTGGGTGAAGTTTAATATTGAATGATTCCAAATGTGATGTGCTGTCATTAGAACCCTGTAGAATTGTGATGAAATGTATATTAATTTGAAACATTAGAGCAGGTTGCAAAGTAACTGAAAATGAATATGCTCTATGCAATGTTTGCATGATAGGTGAAAGATTGTTTGTGTTAACAGAGACCACATTCATTGCAAAACATGTATTGTGATATGCTGTAGAACTACACATTTTCACACGAAGATAATGTTCGAAATTTCCGTTGTTCGACAGGCCACCTCAAGGCACTTGTAGGTGGAATACCGCTTCAGTAGAAAACCTTGTTATGAGTGCAGAGCTTCATGTGCATTGGTTGGGGAGGAGAGACCCAGTCTGTTGGTCTCTGAAATAACTTCCTTTGATACCCTTTCTTTATTCCTGTTGGGGTGTATGAGAGTGCCACATTTGGGTGAACTCAACAAATTGCTGTAGCTGTTGGAGCAGTAACTGCAGAGCTGCTGAGGTGGGTGGACTGAGGTCATTTTTCAGCTAGACATCTGCATACCATAGAAGCAGTAACTGCTGAGATGTGGAGGTGTGTGGGCTGAAGTTGGTTATCAGGTGGACATCTGCATGTCACAGCAGCAGAGACTGCAGAGTTGCTGGGGTGTGTGGGCTTAAGTTACTATAATTACTTCAATGTACGATGAGGTTTTTTTTCCTGAAATATGGTGCTTAAATGTGTGAGGCCATCTTAAACTGGATCGCTCTAAATTGGTCCTTGCAGAACCAAACCAAGGCCTGCATCACCAAATCGTCATGTGAGATCTGCAGTTTCCTGGGATAATACACCGCATAGAGTGGTAATCCTTACCGATGTTTTGGGACAACCTTTTGGTCCCATCTTCAAAAAAAAAAAGATAACAGAATGCATCTGATGTTAACTGACACAATATTTTTGGGGGGATTTGTCCATCATACACTTTTTTAAAGAAGCACAACATTTTGGAAGCCAGTTCTGTTTCTATTTTCAGTAAAAGAAGCACCTAACCTGGTGGACCCTTAGATTGAGCTATTCTCAGTCACTGCTCACCACAGAAACAGTAACTTTTCAAGATACACACCTGAGAACAAATCTAGACCAAGGTTAGAAACAGGAAAATGGCTATTGAAAATTTAACTACAAATATAAAATGTGAAACCTGGACCAATCTACAAATTAAGAACCATTAAAAGAACCATGAACTCACACTGATCAGACCGCAGACGCAACACAAAAGTCCAGAACACTTGTATTTAAAATTCTGAAAACCTCTTATACAATCTGTGGAGAAAATTGTGAATCTTCTTCATGGGTTAAGTAAGTTTTTAAACCAAGCAATATAAATGTATTATTCATTCAACGCAGATCATAACAGCATGGCAGCATATCTCACTGGAAGTGAATGAAGGGTTTTAAGAAATTCTGTGTATTTAACAGAGTGGATGATGATATGCTGTGAAATGGCAGGGAAGAGGATGGGAATGTTAAAGAGTTAGTGTGACGAAGATGAAGGCAGTTCTGTGAACATGGAGACATTGACACTGATTGGTAAAGATAGGTAGAATCTGACATGCTTTGTGCATTAAGTGTATCGAATTCATAGTGAAGTGTTTTCCTTAGCAGACATTTTATTTTTGGGAGGTCATCTTAGATTGGGCTAAATACATTTTCCCCTGGCAGATGTGTTTCATTTGGGAGTTATATTAGATTAGAGTCATTTTGCAGTGGGGTAGATACGGTAGTTATGAGATCTGCATGTCACAGAAGCAGCAACTGCAGTGCTGCTGAGGTGTGTGGACTGAATTTAGTTATACACTCTACTTCTTTCGTGCCATGAGTGGAGCACACGTGGAAATGTACGGAGAAAATTTTTGCATTAACTTTTATTTCAGCAAGTTTTTCTTCTCTTCTTTTTCTCCTCCTGAATCATAACCTCTACAATCTCATGACTTTTTTCACTTAATATTAGGCTGTACACTTTACACATTGTATAATTTTTGTTTATTAAAGTGTTATGGTTCTTATTCATTCTTTCCCATGATTTCTGGAAACTGGGATCACATGCTGGCACCACCCCATAATGAGACTAATTGGGACCATTGAGATCTCCTCCCGCGGCCTGGTTTTTGAATCCCGTGCTTTTGGAAACAGCAATATCAGTAATGAGACTTGACATTAACAAACAGCTGTGATTAACTACAGAAGATTACCTAAAGGTGGAGGCAGAGGGTTACTGCAGAATGTTTGTCCTGATATACCTGTCAGACTGCATGTGTTCTCAACCAGAAGACTTTAATATTAAGTGTCTCATACCTCTCTAGGATTTTTGTTAAGTTCTGTGTGAAGATTCATATAAATTCACTTGTTAGTAGTGTAAATCTATGTAAAAAAAGAAATGCACATGTAAAATATATTTTAGAGGACATTTAATATTGATGTTCTTATGAACATATATTGACACAATATTTCATTCTTAAAGAAGTGTTCACTGTATACTATGCAGTTCTGATGGCATGATTTTGATAAATGTTGCTGTTGAGTCATGATTTTGGGTTCTGATGTGGAGTTTATATATATGTTGCATAACCTTCATTGGCTGTGTAAATCTTAAAACAATGTGTGCTTTGTGTGTCTGTTAACTGAGTGGCATTTGTCTGGTATTGAAGTATAGGTGTATGTGTTGGAGGTGATGTTAAGGGTAGAGACCACTTGCAAACATAGACATAGGTGTGAGAATAATATTAAATGACATCTTAAAGAAATAGGATGAGTGATTGTGGAATATATTTGTTTGGCTAAGGATAAGGTTGATTGGCAGGCTGTTGGAAATGGGATAATGCAGCCTTTGGTTTCATGAAAGGCACGGAATTTCCTTACTACATGATTACCTGTCAGCTTCTCAAGAAGGACTCTAATTGCTGCTGCTGGTGAAGTGTTATTGCAGACATATTGTTATTTATGTGATGTACTGTCTCTCCCTTACTTGCATATTGTATTCTTCAACTCTGGTTGTGTCCCTTTTAAAGTGTATCCAAAGAGAAAGAATTTTCTTCCATTCCATACCAAATATAAAAAATGTTCACACAAATGCAGGAAATATTTTCCATTGTTCTGAAAACATGGTCAATCCCTGTTGACCATGTTCCGTCTTTATGCTTCTGAAGTCTTTTTCAATATTTACTTTGAGTAGTAATGCTTTTGTGTGCTTCTTGAATTGTTTTGTTACCTGTATTTAAGAAAATGGGTTGTCTCACTCTCTTTGAAACGTTTCTTCTAATCTTTAATAAATGCTATTAGGGTACAATTTTAAACCATGGATCTGTATATTCATTGTGCTGAAAGTAAATGTGCCCAGCTGTATTCTAAATTTTATAGTTATATTGACCACTGTGTATCCTTGTGGGGTGAGAGTTACCTTAGCTTAGCCTTCATTCACCCTTTTGCTGGTGGGATACCTCCAATGGTACTGAGTAACAGTGTTTTGTATGAATCGACATCAATATCTCTAAGAATTATTATATTATGAGGCATGCCTGTACTGCCTTTGTAATCCACAAACACAGCCCCTCGACTAAGGGTTCCATCTACAGAAACGTATGCATACAGAGTTGCAGAGTGTTCAATGATGGATGAGTTTACAGTGGCTGCAACAGCTAGACAGTCGGCACATCCCCAGTTTAAAATATCTTCTCCCAGGTGATATCTTTCTGCATTATTGAGTAGTTCTACTTCTGAGCTTGGTAGAGTTCCAAGAACATTCATACGCCAGTCCTGTTTGGGAAAGAAATTTTTTTAAAATGATGTATGACAGGAAGAAGCAATATTATTTATATGTTCTGTAATTTAAAATAAATATAGCAAGTTAAAACAGTTAATTTAGGTGACATATCTTACAACCTTACCATCCAGAAAGCACATTATTCTGTTTTATAAAGACCAATCATTGAATTTTGTTTAGGTTAATAATTACTGTTTTGAGGATTATATAAGTTGCTGAGAAAAATGCAGAGACTATGAATATTTCAAGTAAATTGTGTATATAATTACATTGTGCTTAATTAATCAGTACGTACAGATGTAAGTCAGCCAGTAATCTTAACCCCACTTTGTTCGCTATTGATAACAGGTGGCTCGTGTGTTCATGAGGGCAACAAATACTGATTTATCATAGTAGACCACAAATTGTATGTAGGAGGGTGGCGATATGCCTGATATGGAACTTATGTTTTTACTGTTTGGCTGTGTCATGTGTTGAAGTGTTTGCAGTGGTTCGTTGTGTACTGCAATCACCATCTTCTGTTTGAATGGGAGCTGGATGCGACATTTGGTCCCCATGGGATTACACTTTTACTGTGAGGTCTATAGAGTGATTCAAGAGAAAAAGTCAGTATTTTGGGAGGTAATAATATTGGTCATTGTGAGAAATACATTCTTATGACCATGTGCCTATTTCTGAATGGTTTCCAAGCCAGAGCTGTTTGAAGCCACCAAGCTCTTCAAAACTAACTCTATTAGATCTTTTGTTTGTGTGCTTGGATGAAGACTGAAGCTTACAAAAATAAAGGTGGATACACGAAATGAATTGCTGTCTCGCATTTTGGATGCTGCTGCCTGCATAAAGAAACATGAAGATCAACTCAGATAAACAACACACATTCTTCACACACACATTGCAAAGTGCACTGAGGTTGACAGTGGGATTTTGGAAAATTGTTGTGAACTGTGACAAATTTGTCATTTAATCATTAAATTAAATTAACCAGTAAGTAATTTATTTCTCTGTCTTCATTACCATTCAGAATGCTTTTGTATTTGTAGATTCAAACAGCTCTGTCTCAGCAACCTTCAGAATTAGGCGCATGTTTATAAGAATGTCTTTTCTTGCAATGGCTGATACTATCACCTCCAAAAATATTGATCATTCCTCCTGAATCGTACTGCACATTAATTCAAATCCTCATTGTACTTCTCTGCCTCCACCCTGACAGGGGTGACTGCAATGTATGCTCCATATTCAAATAGCTTCAAGATACAACACACGTATACCCTGGGAACAAAGCTAGATTGGGTGCACATACTACCTTGTGGTACATTTAAAAGGTCAGTTTAGCCAGACAGTCTTTGTTTATATTCATAAATAATAATCCTGTTTTACCCATTCGTTATTCATTGTCATATTACGTATTGTGTCAGTATTTGCACTTGACTTGGCCAGTTTTACTTTGGGTAATGAAGAGGAGCATGGGACTACATATATATCCACCAAAAAATGATGTGTCTGTGTGTAATGTGTAGTCTGTGTATGTTGATAAAGTGACTCTTGACTGTAAGTTGCGTATCAGGTCTGACAGCCTTTGTCAGATGTTATGATAGCACATGTGTGGGCTGTTTGCCTGACTGAGCATTACATTTTTGCAGTACTGACACCTTTACCACTATTTTAGAATCCAGGCATAAGTGCTGTATTAGCAGACAGTTAAACCTTTATTCTACCAAGGTTGATATTTAAATTTTAGAGCATGGTTAGTGAAAAACGTATCATATGAACATAAAAAGATAAAGTTATGAAATGAATGATATTGTGTGGAAAATAAAACAGATTATGCAGCTTGTTTTAGAATGCAATATATTGCCTTGTTGCCTAAGTATATAAAATTAATACTAGGGTTTTTTTTTCCTACATGCAGACACAAGTCTTTAAAAATTTAAATCCCCTGTTTCTGGATGGTGAAGGTTAAGTAATTAGACTGATCGCACGAATTGTTAGTTTGTACGTTCAATAACATGATTACATGATGTAGGAGTTTGGGTTTAAACACTGTGCGTGATTCAATTTGTTTTGTAATTGCAATGACTGTTTTGATGGCACAGTGTTGTTTTTGCATGTGGAAACATTGGTAAAAGTACCTCAAGACTTTCTTAGTTTGGAACTGGCCTAGTGCTGGGTGATGTGGTAGTGTGCTGCCTGGTATAGGGACATTGCATGTCTTGCAAGAGTCATGCTGTTTGATTGTGGAGCAATGGGAGATTGATGATTAGCAGGGTGAAACTAAATAAACTCAGAGAAAAACCTGTTCCAGTGCCACTCCTTTCATCACACATCTCACCTGCAGTCACATTGGATTGATTTTGAGGCTGTGCAATGAGAGGCCAGCATCTTAAGCTCTGAAGCTGTGCCAGGCTTTAAGTATTTAGTGTGAAACTAAAGTAATATGTCGGTAATATTCGCACAGTGTTACAGCAATTTTACGTAGCGAGAACTGTGAGTGCAAACAGCGTAAGTGATTGCACAGTGTAAGAGACACTGTTACAGTTGATTAAGGATCTGACTGCTTCAATGACCGTGTGGAACACAGTACTGATATATTGGGGTATGATTATCAATATGCCGTTCAGAATATAGCAGAGGAAATAAATGTGAAGGGAAAACTATGATGTGAATTTAGTTTCATTTTGACCAAAAATATCATAACAGAGGAGTTTGTGCAAAATGGTACTGGAAAATCTCGGTGCTGAGAAAAATACATGAAATAGCCGTGTGATTGTGATGAAACTGAAATCATGTGGAAGTAAAATACTGTGTAATGTGAGGTACTATCACAGAATCTGAACAGAAGGCTGGAGAAAATAATCAAGATCTTGGTCAGGGTAGTTCGTCTGAAGGCAAGAGATTTAAGTCTGGGACCACCTGAATATGACACAGAAGAGTTACCTGCTGTCATACTGTATGTAAGTTACCTGCTGTCATACTGTATGTAGTGTCTGAGGTTTACCGGACCACTTTGTAGAATATTTACAGGTGCAGTTGGTAAGGAAATAGGATACTGCACAGTATTAGTTTCAAGGCCATCATGTGTGTTCCTTAAACTCACTTTAATCGGGGAGTTGCAGATGGGTTTGAGTACCGCAATAATTTGTTCCTTTCAGGAAAGAGGAATTGCCTGTTCCAGTAACATCTCTCTGAATACTGGCATCTTTCTTCTGTGTCTGCTGGGCCTTTGGCTTGTCTATTCTTTTTTTTTTTTTTTTATTTTGGCTTACTTCGTCCAATTTTATTTTTTTATTCATTT
>Ga0123352_10009704_pt1 | contig 15079 bp, 15 predicted proteins | sample TergutLab28metaG_FD_89700 | JGI IMG/M metagenome (GOLD analysis project Ga0123352, IMG submission 89700) | Labiotermes labralis P1 segment gut microbial communities from Petit-Saut dam, French Guiana - Lab288 P1 | ecosystem: Host-associated > Arthropoda: Insects > Digestive system > Gut ... | reverse complement strand
TCACGCACTATTAGTTCCACCAGTTGGTCATCAAAAAACATTTTGAACACTTTAGCACAATGAGTTTCATTTTGGGCTTCATTTTGAGGCCCATAGTTATCAACAAACTGTTCCCTTTGCCCTTCATAATTCGTCATATCCTCCCATGTAAATGTAGCACTCGAAGCAGTAGGCACACTGGATGCAGTAGCACATTGCACATCGTCACTTTCACTATCACTGCATTCCGAACCAGTTACCTAAACTACAGTTAAATCATCAGTCCCACTTGAGTCATCGTCATCACTACAACTACTCTGATCAGAAGCTGTAAGTTCCCCTAGCAAGCTTTGTTCAATCTCGTCCTCTAACAAACACTTCTTACTTGACGCCATCATCACAACAGACTACAACTTCAATTGAAATCCAGACCCAAAAACAGCGGTGAAGGAACAAACAGTCTATTAATATGTGAGGGTGATGTCATACACCATTTCAAAGCTACATAGCTCAGGTACGTGACGATAGTGATAACATTCGTTTCCTGTTTCATTTCACTGTTAGAGGGATGCATAAAACCGTCTGTGAAATTAGGGACTGCAAAAAGAAAACCCAAATTTCAAGAGCAGAGAAAAAAATGAAGAAATAATTTCTAGTAACTGTCTCCCACACCATAAGAGAGCCAGCTCCTTCACGAACAAGCATGAAGCAGCCCAATTACATTTGCTCCCTATGTTGTCGAGATATAGACGAATGAGTGAGAGCATGCAGCATGACGAGCAGTGTTCGTCACTCCACGACTGAAAAAAAAAAAAACCAAAATTCGAGAGCAGAGAAAAAAATAAAGAAATAATTTCTAGCAACTGTCTCCCACACCATAATAGAGCCAGCTCCTTCATGAACAAGCATGAAGCAGCCTGGTTACATTTGCTGCCTATGTTGTCGAGATATAGACGAATGAGTGAGAGCATGCACCATGATGAGCAGTGCTCATCACTCCATGACAGGTGATGTTTTCGCTATGACGAGCAGTGCTCGTGACTCCACGCTGAAGGGTTAACAAAATGAGTCATCTGTTTCCTTCTTGGAGCCCAATGCAATATAATCTGTGGTTTATTTATGGAGATGGTAATGATATTTACAGAGAGCGACTGATGATTGGAACAGGAGTTGCCTTCGCGAGCCACCTTGTTGTTATCTATGGTTGTAAAAATGCTGCACTGGATCATGTGATAGCAGCATCCTCATCCAGCTGGCTGCAGGAGCATGTGTCGGACATCAGTCAAAGGTGTGCTGGAATTGAATGTGTCTGTTTACCAGTCATGAGTCAGATGAACAAAAGTTGTACTTCTGAGAAGATATGATACTAATTGTTTTTGTGGACAAAGTGCTTATGAGAGTATCTGAATCATAAAGAATCCAGTAATTAACTTGGTGCAAAGTAGACATGCAATTAATAACAAATACAAATAGACAGAGGGGAATAAAAAGAATTACAAAATGAAAAGCTGTTTAGTTTCATAATCTGGTAATATTAGCATCATTAATTGAAGCAAGGTAAGGTGGGTAGGACATGTTATGATTATGGTTTAAAAAAAAATGTGTACAAAATCTTGTTTGCATATGCTTCAGTGAAGAGAGTACATAGTCATACTATGTGTAGAGTGTCCAGTGGTACAGGCTCTGATAAAGATCTTGATGGTCTGGTAGGTTCCATAACAGAATGCAGTGTTTACTGAACAGCTGTATAACTACCAAGTTTACCATGAAACTGATCTGTATTGTGCATTTTGTCTGTCCTTTCCAGCATTTGCTCTGTGATGCCTGTTCTTAGCAGACTGATGTTGCCAAGAATAAACCCCATGCTGCTGGTAGCCTGTGCTGGAGCTGTGGCCTTATTTCTTACAGATCTCCTTATTCAGATACAGTGAGTTTGTTGGTGTACAGTTTCTAGAGAAAAGCTTGTCTGGAAGAAGTGAATTTTTTGTTATAAAATAAACAAAATAGAATTGGTCATCACTTCTTATGATGTCATGTCAGCATGATATAACAAGGCAGACAGTGTACATTTAATGTAACATTGAGGCATTTTTGTGCAACCATTGTTGCAGTTGAAAAGCAATAATACTACCTATTCCGAGAATGTGTGCTGTTAGCCTTGGGTAGGCAATGTGAAATGCGCATGCACCATTCTGTAATATGTGGCCCCTTCAGCTCTACTGTATTTTTCCACATTGTCTCCTAAGCTGCATTATTAAAAAAAAAAAATTGCTGAGCATAAAATGTGTGTTTTGATTTTCTCTAAGTAACATTTCTCATTCTTTGAAGAGCTGAGAGAGAGAGGATCAAAAGCGCATATTTGTCTTCATGTAAAGTGCTTTGTTATTCTTGTCAGATGCTAATGAAACTTGAATTTTCTTGACAGTTTTGGGAAAAATACTCAAATAACAAATTTCATGAAAATCTGTCCAGTTGGAGCTGGGTTTTTCCATGTGGATAGAAGGACAGACATGATGAAGCTAATAGCCATTTTCACAATTATGCAAACATGCGTAAAAATGGATATTGTATTTCTGAAAAGTGTGTGACATTTTTACCATTTGGGAATTGGCTGATAAAAGATGCTTGATTATGGCAAGTTAAATTATGTCTCAAGGATCAGTTGGATAATGGTTATTGAAATTAGTACAGTATGGAAGATGTAAACGCAAGTAATTGGATGTACTGAATTGATTAAGCCAGTCTTCTGTACTATTCTATACTATACTCTTATTGAATGTTTCTTTTTTGATTGATTTGTATTTGTTTCAGAAGTTGTTATGCAGTGGACACCCTTGTAGCCATTTCCATTGCAGCAATTATGTTTGCAACAATGCTTCCCATGAGCATGTACAGTGGGAAAGTTCTGCTACAGGTAAGAATGTAGCATGCACTGTTAATTTTACAAACAGTGGGGACCTGGTGTGAATGAACTCGGACATCACAGTTGCATAATTTGTGAAATTACAAAGTATTTCAAATTCACTTCTTGCACTTATTACTTAGAAAAGTTGTACGAGTGATGGGTATTGTGTGTTTGAGTGTGGAGTGGTACAGACTTTGTGGTGTTTCAATATACACAATCATGTTAAGGGATGGATGTCTCTGGAAGTTTTTGTTACCTTAATTCCACCCTCATCTTTATGTGGTACACTTTCATTGCATAAGTGGGCTTGGTGTGACAGTATAACCAATCTGTTAATTCCAGAATGTTGTGTGTTTCCTGCTTTATTTGTTAAACTGCATCTTACTGTAGACTGATTGTAGTGTACTCTGTTCTTTACAAACAACCTGCATATTTCTAGACCACTCCATCCCACATTGTTGGACAGCTTGACCGATGCTTGCGAGAGACATTGACCATTGATGGTGTATTGGAATTTAGAAATGAACACTTTTGGACATTATCCTTTGGGAAAATGGTAAGTGTTTGCATATGTGACTTATTTAGTGACAGTGACTCTGATCTGTGACCAAAAGATAATTGTACTGTGTGATGCATCATTTCATTGTTTATTTAACAGTACTGAAACTTCTTCAGAGGGTTTTTAACACTGTATGATAATTTTAAGCTTAAAAGCATAGGCCTAAGACAGGAATGGTTGTGTTCTAATTGGAGATGTGCTCAGTAGTTGCCTGGAGATTCTGAGGAATCCACACAATTTTATATTCATCAGAAATAAAAAATTATCATCATATGATTACCGTCATCATCACCGCCACAGCCACTGCCACTGCTGCGGTTGTCGCCACCGCCTCCACCACCACCACCACCACTACGGTTATCATTATCGTCATCATCATAATCATCATCTTGCCCCTCCTCCTCTTCCTCCTCCTAGAAATGAGAACTGCAGTACACTATTGAAAGTGATCAAGGTCCACTCAAAAGCAGAACCTAATTTCCCATTGTGCTATATCTTTGTTTTAGACAAGACCAGTTACACTTCTTATGGGCTGTTGTTTTGTTTTACATGTGCTGCTGTCTTCTACATGAAGAAAATTCTTTGGTTAGAAATTCAATATTTGACATGTTAATGGACCTTTCGGTTTTGTGTTAGGCAGGGATTTTCGTGACCAGCTGAGCAGTCTTCATCTTCTCAAGCAGACCTCTGCCTTATTCAGTTAGTTTATTTTGTTCTGCATAATGTTTCACTATTGTATTGTGTTTCTAGGCTGGTTCGCTACAAGTTAGGGTGCGTCGAGATGCAGATGAACAGCTGGTATTGGCACATGTGGTGGATCGGCTTTCAAATCTGGTGTCAGTGTTAACTGTACAAGTATTTAAGGATGAATGGGCAATGAGAAAAGGAGGCATCATACCAACACCTTCTGCCCCCCTTCTCCCACTTCTTAACACATCAACAGCTCTCACCCTTCCTTATAACAACTCCATCTCCAGTAATCAGAATGGCAGTGCTTTTCCTTACCATAGCATGGGCCCTTTTTTCCATGCACAGTCAAGCACACTTCCTATTAGTCATCCGTTAACCTCATCTACTCAGCTGAATGATCCACAGATGAGGGAACTATTCCAGGGTAAATATCCAGTAGGAGAAGCTTGGGATCTTTCTCCTCAACATAAAAACCCAATTCCTTCAGATTGTTCTGTGTCATCATTGCAGCAGAAAGCTCACGTGAACAATATTTTGATTTCTGGAACAAGAACTCTAGTTGCTAACAGATCTGCATATCATCCACGATGACAGACTATGATATTTTTATACAAAATTGGTGATGTGAATGTGGTGGAGTGCATAATAAAAGCAAATGATGTGCTGTGTTTATCATTCTACTTTCAGTGCCTTAGTGTTAAATTCAGGGGTAAGCAAAAGGTACTTCAAAATCTACGGGTCCTGTTGTGCGGAAGATTAGACAGGCATGCAGAAGTTTTGTTTGTAAGGCCACAAGGAAGGAGACCACTCTGGGGACATAGGAGTTCATGAAAGGAGAAGATTAAAATGGGTTTCTTAGAACTAGGATCTGAGAGTGTGGAATATCTTGTGGCATCTTCAGAGTGGTGTGTAATGCTGGGATTTTGTGATGTGGTAATGAAACTTTAAGCTTTAAAATAAGGGTATTTCTTGACTGAGTAACTTTTAACTTTCCAGGCACTGTGCAGTGTAGGTATTGAATACAAGTCCACTCAATCCAGTGAAATGTGTACTAGATTAATTTTATCTTTTTTAATAACAGGAGAATGCTGTATGCCCATAGTGCTACTTCTGTTCTTTGTTGATGCATGGGAATTCACTAGTAGAAGAGTTACTGAATTTAAGAAGTTATTTATAGAGAGTCAGCAATGGCATATCTATGTTTGGACATTTGCAAAAGTTTTAATTGCTATCATGAATTAAGTATTTGCTCAGTTGGTTACAGTAAAGTGAAGTTATTCCTGTGCATGCCACGAAGGCATATGTGGGGATTGGAGGTATAGCTGGACGTATTCTTAACTTTGAAACTAGATGGAGTTGAGTGGTTAGCTTAACATGTCACCTGTTTGACACCTGTGAGAAAGCTCCTGACATCCACTGGATAGGAGATACATAAGCTCCAGAACCAACTTTGTTCTCTCAAAGTAAGTAAGATTAAGGTGTTCAGTCCAATTCAGTCATTTAGAAATTGGCCATATGCTCAAAACTACTTATTAAGAATTTTTACACAGGGTTCCCCACATAAAACCTAACCCAATACCAAAAAGCATTTATTAGTTTTTGTAAAATGTACCAGGTATGTGGCAAGTAGTGTGATAAGTTGTGATGTGTAGTGACAGCAGATGGTAAAGTTGTCCCCCCCTCCACCTTCTTGAAGACAAGCAGTCACCCATTTCACAGTGTATTCTGCAAACTTTTAAAGACCTTACTGGTATTTTCAGTTAAAAGCCTGTGCAAAGTTTTGTTGAAGGTCCTCTGGCTTCTTAGTTAATTGCTGGAGTCTCGTTAAAGAAGTCTCAACAGAGAGAAGGTAGGTGGTACGAGGTCTGGCGTCACTCACCGAAAAAGACCTGCAGGGAAGCTGGTGTTGTGTTTTCAGTATGGATTATAGCCTTATCTTGCTGGAACTGGCAATCGCATTCATTCTGTCCAACAAATGCAATGAATTGAATCCAAATGTTCTAATAATTTTCCGCAGTAATTATTTCGTCAAACAGTGGAGGCCTGGAAACTTGTCTTTGACACATTGCAGCACACATGGGTTTTTGTCTACTGTTTTCATTTTGTTGTAAGAGGTTTTCATTGTTATCGTTATGGAGCATTTTTTCCTGCCACACCGTAGACAGCATATGGCTCTCGACACATTAGCATGGCGTGTTGTCTACAACGCCATGACCATGATAGTGCAGCCACGGCAGCAGACTACGACACCACTCAGCTCCTCCCCATTCAATACAGTGAAAACAAACATGATATCAGCGACACACTAGAATATAGTACATAATATATAAATAGCATATATTGGTACCATCCTATTAATTGAGTTCATGTTCCTGACCATTGTAAAGAGATCTCGTCTCCCATTAGATACACTGGTTATGTAATACAGTCCTCTGTAACCTAAGTACATGCCTGGTGATGGCCAAGTAAAGTGGCCGGAACATGTTGTTGGCAAGTAGTATACTACTTGATAATATAACAGTTGTGTTCTGACTGTATATTATACATATTTGATACTTTGTAATTTATGGAGCATTTATTACTGTTGAGTTTAATTGACGAGTTCGCCTTCAAAGATGGAGGAGGAAGATATATTACAATACCGAGGTTTAGTGCAACGAATTTATGCGTTGTACAATGGGTGACGTTATTGTTGATTGAGTCACTGGTGCTGTGACGTATCATATGTGAGACTTTATCATAGATGGTGCTGTTGCCGTACTGCACGAAATTGTGAAGTAATCCATGACGTTTGTTTCGGATAAGCTATTGTTGTGTGATATGTTTGGACACATGGACCTACTGGACAGGTGTGGCAACTAATCCATCCATATGATCTGTGGATGGCACGGATTATCCATGGGTGTTCACGTTGTTTATCAAGGTGCGAACTCTAATCCGTGGGTGTGAAGTAGTAGTTGATGTTAATGTTTTCTGTGGATGCCGGTGTAGGGTTAACGACTTTTCGAACGATTTTTGCTGAATTGTTTAATTCTAAGTCAGGGTTGTGTGATACAGGCATTTTGCCAAGTGGACTTCAGCTGCCACCATAATTCCAAGGCGGCGAAGCCACAAATTCTCTCATTCTATTGTTACTCTTAGGTAAATTATCATAATGTGTAGTGCAGTTGGCCTATAAAACTTTGTTAGGCAATCTGTTCTTTTGTCTTGAGTAATTTATGTTATCCATGTGACGCGTTCGTGCATCTAACTTGTCATAGTTTTACTTACACTTTAAGCTTCTTGTTTCTAGTGTGGAAAGAACTGGTAAGATGGTGAAAGAATCTGTGTTTTTCCCAGCGTGCTGCAAATTTAGACACTGCGGTTTGGAGAAATTGACCAGTATAACACCGGTAGTATGTGGTACCACCACTGTCCCTGATTTGGCCTAAGCACTACTTTCAGGTTCCTTATAATAACATCATTTGCTCCTACCAGGACTTACAGTATGAGAGTGGCATGCAGAAATACAAAAATGTCTGGACAGCTATATACCCATGAAGTGGCATTCAGCACTGATGTTCTACATAATAACACGTGCAGATGATAAATAATTAGTTCTCTTCTCAGTGCTGGCATGGAAGGAAGTAACTCTCACAATGAAGACTTTAGTATTCTGGCGCAAGTCTGCTGAGCTTTCGCATTACATTTACACACATGTAATACACCACTCAAGGAAGAGAAAAACGGTCTTGCAAATCAAAGTTTAGGGAGGGAAGGGCATCTGTTGCTGGTTCTTGTTGATTTAGACATGAAGTTAATTTTTGCCTTCTGCATTATCTTTTTCATTAATTTTGATCAAAGAAAAATTGTGACATTTACACACCTGGTAGAAAAGCTACCTATACTGCTATGTGTTAACATGTTTCACATACCTGGTCTCATCCTGTGAATGTTTACAAATAATATTTTATATGTGTTTGTTTCCTCACACATGGCACATACCCTTTCATGCTGATTGTTATTGATTTTAATTACTTTACTAACAGTTTTATTCTAATGCATCCCATTGCGTTTTCCAGTATCCTCAACAGATGAAAATATGCTGACCAATACAACACTTTAATGTCATATCACTCAATTCTACACGCTTCAGTTTGCCTGAACTGTCATCAGGCACTTTTTTTTTACAACAATTTAGAAACATAGGTTCATGTGAGCATGCAGTTACAGAGCTGATGAAAGAAGGAATAGGAGGAGAGAATAGGAGGAGAAATTGCCTGTTCAAATGTACTGTGTTTTTAAATTGTTGTAAAAAGAAGTGCCTAATGATAGTTCATGCAAACCGTGTAGTGTACACTTGCCAGGTACACTATTATAAACTTAACATGGAATATCTGGACGAGATCTCATGTCATATGGAATTGAGACTGAAGTTTGTATGCGTCATCCACATATATGAAAACAACTATGAACTGGCAAATGTGGTGATTTATTTTTATATATTTTAGTACATAACATTATAATACTGTAATTTATCAATTTTATGTATTTTAGCATATTAAGATTTGAATCATTCTTGTAAGAAGGAGTGGAACATATTGGCTTGTTGGCTTTTACATTTTTGTTACAACTCCCTGAGCATCGCACCTTGATGTTGATACATGTAGGAGCTGATGTATGTCATAAATGGAGTATCATGGAGTGCAATTGTTGGCTGATGCAGTCATGCACCGTATAATGACGTTTTGGCCAACAACAGACCACATATGCATTGGTGGTTCCATAAGATTTTAATATTGTAATATATATTATAATACCACTGTGTTACAATTTTCCACAGTATTCAGTACAGTAGCATGCTGTACAGGTTTGTAGCCTAGGAGCATTAGGCTATATGATATAGAGTAGGTGTGTAGTAGTCTGTACTATCCAGGTTTGTGTAAGTACACTCTGTGACGTTCGCACAACAACGAAAATGCCGAACGACGCATTTCTCAGAATGTATCCCCGTCGTTAAGCGACGCGTGACTATATTGATTCTTATTGCAGTTCAGGTCCTTTTTGTTACAGCATACATTGTTTTAATATGAAGAGTATGTGTCATATTAAATGTGGTTGATGTTAGCCTTTGAGTGAACGAAGAGTTGATGAGTTGTCATATACTGTGGTGTTAAATGTGTTTCTGTAATTTTAACAAGGTTATGCTTAGTTAAGTATAAACTGTAATTGATCGAAACAGGTGTATCCTGTGTCAGATGTTTGACTGAAACAGATGAATAATGAACTAAACTAAACTATATGGCACCTATGGATTTTGCATATACAGCTTTCCTTGGATTTGCTAGTGCCACTGTGCATACAGACTTATCAATTTCTTTGTTACAGAGTCCTGGCTGTGTGTATGATGTTAAGCTGCCTTCAGAGATGAGGATTGTACAGCTAAGAAAAAGTCGATTGTTCAAGCTTATAATTGCTGCACTTTTATTAATTCCTTTGATCTACATCTTGTTCCTGCAATCCAGTCATGAAGATATCAAGTTCAGTGCCTTTAGTTCTAAGAAGGTTAAAACGGTGAGTCTGTTTTGCTTAATTCAAAGTTCAAGTTTTTCAAAAGTTTTCTAATTTCTCAACCTTTTGAGTGAGAGCACCACATACTGTAGAATTCTGTATTGGATAATTAAATTATGTTCAAAGGCCATGAAATATTGTGTAAAAGGAGTTACTGCCCTGCCTTGACAGTGATAATGTTGCAGGACAGGTTACAACCTATTTGTATTTTTAATGTATAATGAAGTTCTTCTGCCAATGGAAATGCCATTATGAGTAAAATTATAGATTGTAAATCATTTTGACACCCTCATTGACCTTGTAGCTAAGGTCTATTCCACTTGTGGTCTGTCAGTATGACACAGCTGCTTATGCATCAGTTGCTATTTAATTCCATGTCACCAAGGTTAATTCGAGGATTGACCATGTCAGTCCTGTCATTTAATTCTTGCATATTCAGAATTAGATTTGCTGTACTGAGACCATGGAAAAGTTTTGTTGATGGTTGGGGATGATCATGGCATACAATCCTTGCTGTTTGCTCTGTTCCGTTCCAGCCTGTGTGACTGGTACCACCCACCCTAATGCAGAGTTAGTCACTGTCGGCATTTGTCTGAATAGAATGGCTGCATGACAAGAGGGTAAAATAAGAAAATATGCTATAGGATGAGGTGTAGAGGGGTTGATCTATTGGACTTATATTCAAGGACTCATTGCAGCATTACACTAATTTTATTGTCATCATCTCTCCCAGTCTTGGGCTTGTTTCGGTTATAGGTTTTACACAACAGAATCTTTCCATCATTTAATAGGTTTTTGTCCAAATGTTTTTAATTTGTGGGATCCTCTCACATTACAGTATTTGAATTTTTTTAAATTTCCATCTGCAGTATTGTATAGAATGTGTTGATAAATTGATCAGTAAAGTGACAGCAGCAAGTTGAACAACAGAAGTGCAGGAATATTTGTCAGTCACCACATTGAGACTGGTTCTGGTCCAGCACAGTCATGTAGTGGGTACTGAGGGTTGTTTTCCTTTGGTATAAAAGAGCTGAAGCATGAAGCTAACCACTCATTTTCGTCAAGTGCAAAGGTTGCGACTGTCTAGAATCATTTGTGTTTCTTCTTATGTCTTCACTATATGGTGCTTTATCCACATAAAACTTTGTCTTTTATCATGGATAAAATTGTTATTGTGCTGCTTCTGTTTACGTGTGTTCTATCCTGAGGCATGTCTCCCATAATTTATCTTTACTTGTTTTCATTTCGTGGGTATTAGGAAACAAAATACTGCATTTTCTGTTTTCTTTTAAAAAAAAGTGGTAACCTTATGAGTGGATTTACAGCTGTCTTGTAAAGGCTCTTTTGCTGTCAGAATATTATATGACCTTATAACTGGACTGACTTTACAGCAGTACACTGCATAATATTGGCATTGTTTTCTTGTGCTTTGTATAGCAGCATTGTCACAAAAACTTCAGCCACAATCAGAAATTTTTTCCTGTGTTCTGTGTTCCAGAAACCTCACCTAGTGAATGATCTTGGGAATTTTGAACCACGAAATGTTGCTGAAAGAACTGGGCCTGGAGAAGGTGGTAAACCTCATATATTACGCGATGAACAACAGAATGATGCATCCCAAACATTGACAGAATTTGGAATGAACATGGTTTGTTCGGATGAAATATCCATGAGCCGGTCAATCCCAGACACAAGGTTTCCAGAGTAAGTACTTCCTACATTTTGCAAGTTCAGTAAGCATGATTCATGGGTCTGTGTGACCACACCCCTGGTGGTCTCATGAAGTGCATGTAATGTTTGTGTTTCCACTTTTCTGCCAATTTGCTGTTTATAGCCACTGTACTATTGTCCATTTAACATTAGATAACTTGGAATTTATATGGTGTGATTAGATCAATGGTTATTGCTATGGTTCGGACACACAATAATTAGTTCCACTTCAGTGTCTTTTTATACGTCTCTGAACTCTTATGCCAGCAAAAGTTGACCTTTGTCTGCTAAAAGAAGGATGTAATGGGAAAAACTTATGTAAAGACTGGTGTTGTCTATTCAATATGTGATTTTTCATAATGTTATATTTGGGCATTACTTTAGGTGCAAACATTGGAATTACCCAGAAGACCTGCCTAAAGCAAGTGTCATCATCGTATTCCATAATGAGGGCTGGTCCACACTATTGCGGACAGTTCACAGTGTGGTAAACAGATCTCCACCACAATTCCTTGAGGAAGTCCTCTTGGTAGATGACTACAGCAATAAAGGTGAGCAGTGCCCTGTGTTACGCTGGACTGCCTATGTTGTAGGATTTTGAAAGTTCAGAACTGAAGGAACAGAAATGTATTAATTAGCAGCCCCATTCTAACTACCAATTTATAAAGAAAATGCGCACTGTATGTACCATTCAATACAGATGTCATGAAGATCTACACATTTTATTTCAGATATTTTTCAGCATATTACAATATGTAAGTAAATGCAGAAACATTATTTCTGACTGTGCATATTGTGATGTCCTTAATGTGATTAGCTTTGGAACAGTGGTCTTATATCTGCAGGAAATGCATATAAGGACTAATTAGGTATGTAAAATTTCAAAGAAGACATTTGGAAAATCTGTGTTCTTTTATATTGTAAAAACCTAAATGTCAGTTCTGTGTGTGCTGTCTGAAGTGTATGTTCTCTTTCAGAGCATCTGAAGAGTGACCTAGAGCAGCACATCACACGATTTGATGGGAAAGTAAGACTTTTACGGAACAAAGAACGTGAAGGTTTAATTCGAACTCGTTCATATGGTGCAAAGGAAGCCAGAGGAGATGTTATTGTGTTCCTGGATGCTCACTGTGAAGTTAACGTTAATTGGCTACCTCCGCTGTTGGCACCAATATACAGGGACAAGTAAGTTGTATTACTCACTCTTTATTTATGCGAAGATGTTACTGGAACAGACAGATCGTATGGCAGGAGTTATTGTGTTATGTGTTAGTAGAAGCTGGTAAAACATATCAAGTATTTTGGCTGTATGCTGATGGGTAAGAAGGAAATGTACTTTTATATTATTGTCCTACTTTTGTGCATGGTAATTCAGTAATTTTAATTTGCTAGTTAGCTTTAAGTGTTGCCTTTCATTTCATTCACAGTGCTTGTAACCAACAAAAGTACTTTTCACTCTCTCTGCTTGAAATTGCTGAGTTTAAGTCTGTCCTTTGTGGTGAAAAGTATCCATAGAGTCATTAAACTGCACAGGCCAAAATAGTGGTCATTTTGGTTAAGAATTTTCATTTGAGTGTTGTGTTGATTCAGTTACATATCTTGGAAATAATGTTGGCCCACTCTTGCATTGTATGTCTTGTGAGACCATGAAACCATGACTACCCTGAACAGGAACATTATGAACTTGAAAATTTCAGGAAAGCTCTGTTGTTAAAATAAGCTTAATAATGAGAACAACAACAACAAACAGTGACAACACAAATGAACAGACAAATAGACAATAATGACAATGGCAGTCATGGTGAGGGTGAGGTTGATGGTGATGGTGGACATGAAGGTGATTATTGCAACCTACAGGTACCTTTTTGGTGAAGTTTGTCACTGCAATTCTAAGAGAAACATAATGCTACTGTCTGATCTTGTGGTATTCGATGTTAGTTTTTCATTTGGTTTCCATGAAAATTGCAACAACAAACAAAAACCGTAACAATGACTGCGCTTTGTAGATTAAATGTGTGTAGATTGGAATCAGTATTTTAATTTTAGAATGTCTTCTTATTTTAAATAATAGAGATTTTAAATAATCTGGTTGAAAGTATTTTTTTTTTCCTGTGAAGTACTGCTACCATCATGAATGGCTGCCAGTTGCTGTTTGTAATTCTTGTGTACTGTGGTACAAGTCTCTTGAATGTGTGTTCAGGACCATCATGACGGTGCCTGTGATTGATGGTATTGACTTCAAGACATTTGAGTACCGACCTGTATATCAAGGTGGCCATCACTACCGTGGTATTTTTGAATGGGGAATGCTTTATAAAGAAAATGAGCTTTCTCAGAAAGAAGCAAAGAAAAGGGAACACATCAGTGAACCTTACAAGTAAGTGGCCTTTCCATAAATGTTACAGCACTAAACACTGTCACAAGCTGACTTATATTATTCTACGCTTTGTACTATGTGCGTGTGTTTCAGGACAAGAGGTTCTAGAGTTGCAGGATTTTGGTGGGGAAGTCTTCTGGAAAGTAAAGGGTTGGATGGCAGAGAGGGAGACCTGAAATTAATACTAAGGGAGAAACTTGGGCAGGAGACAGATGTAGCTTGGGGGTGGGGTGGTATGGCTTGACCTGGGCTGTGGAGTACAAGGGGCCACAAAATGAGCAGAGAAATGAATATTTGGAATTAAAAGTCTGATCTTTGCACTCTACAGATTGAGTTGTTTAGCTAAATACAAGGAAATTCAATAAATAATTGTATTTATTTTGAAGTTCATAATTTCTGTTAGGGGTGGCCATTGCCAGATTACTTACCCTTGATCCCAAAAAACTTACCTATGCTACTGGTGGGGGATATGAACTAAACTGACGTGACTCAGGCACATGTCCATTTTTGAACTTACATTCTGTTGGTAGGGGGTTAGTTGAATGTTGTGGCATGCTATAAAACTTCGCTCTTCTATGTATACTAGGAAAATTTGTTCTCATAATGCTATCACAAAACTATATGTTACTATCTTGAAGAGGATTCTTTTGCCTTTAATTTGAAAGATACCGGAGTGTTTGTTTTGTCCAATAATACATAGTTGAGAACAGCAATCACTGTTCTAGCTTCCATTATTTTTCTTAAGATCCCAATTTTAAAAAATGAATACAATTGTGAACACCCTTGGTCACACTTTTGGATAGACACTCTCTCTCTCTCTCTCTCTCTGTGCATGTGTGAACATGGAGAGAGAGACAGAGCGTGCGCAAGCAGGCAAACTCAAGGTCTGATAATGATGTTAGTATTCTCTCTGATATTCGTCTTCAAAATTTGTTTTCTGTTGCAGGTCTCCTACACATGCAGGTGGATTATTTGCAATAAACCGTGACTATTTCTTGTCAGTTGGTGCATACGATCCTGGGCTTCTGGTGTGGGGAGGAGAAAACTTTGAGTTGTCTTTCAAGGTATGTAAGTCTTAACAGACAGCTTGTACACTACTGAAGTAGATTCTATTGGAACAAAAATATTTTGCATGTAGCAGTTAAGGTGTTGACCACGTATTGATAGATAGGAGGTGGCAATCTAATGTACTGGATGTGCGAAGTTTCAGGGGAGCTGAGTGTGATACAGATCATTACCTGGTCATTGCAAAGGTTAGGGAAAGATTAGCAGTGGGCAAACAGGCGGCACAGAGGTTAGACAGGCACAG
>Ga0123352_10009699_pt1 | contig 15081 bp, 10 predicted proteins | sample TergutLab28metaG_FD_89700 | JGI IMG/M metagenome (GOLD analysis project Ga0123352, IMG submission 89700) | Labiotermes labralis P1 segment gut microbial communities from Petit-Saut dam, French Guiana - Lab288 P1 | ecosystem: Host-associated > Arthropoda: Insects > Digestive system > Gut ... | reverse complement strand
ACGCCCCGGCCGCTCTTCACTCCCGGTAAAGACCCGGTAACCATTGTACAGGAGGCTGGGCGTGCCCCAGGGCCGGTCTGGACAGGTGCGAAAAATCTCGCCCCCACCGGGATTCGATTCCCGGACCATCCAGCCCGTAGCCAGTCGTTATACCGACTACGCTACCCGGCCCACTGCTCTGCAGTAGGTCACACAAAATCTGAGTTTTTCCCTCATCTACGATTTCACAGTAGGCTATTCCTTCCGCAGGTTCGAACTAAAATACCGTGTACAATTCCCGCCTCTTCCAACAAATTATGAGGCACCTTGTGACGTAAGTACTACTTTCACATTACTGCCACTTCCACTGCTTTAGCTGTAAATATTTTTTCGACGTTTCTTTCTCAAATACTCCCGGTCTATATTCCTTTTTCGGTTATGAGACAACGTTGTACCAACACACAAAACAAGTAATAAAATCCTAATGTATAAACAGGACTGCCATATAAAGGACATAAAGACAAGAGACGAGGAGAACTAAATTAATTGCTGCAAGCAGCACGTGGTAACTTTGCGTGACGTGAAGTTAACTGCAAATCGAATCACAACTCGCCGCAGGGTTGAGGGGGTTGCGTATGCCATGCGGTGGGAGAAAATCCAAACTCATTTAATAAGATAGGGTACCAATTAAATTATAAATTCTATCGACGAAAGCTTTGGCTAAGGTGGCAAATTGCTTTATTCTTTGTATATGAATAATGGTGTCGTTGAAGAAAGAAAACGTGCCTGTCTGATGCAAATCTCAGGCAGTTATTTTAATATGTACATATATTAAAGTGCTTTAAAACAGAACACCTTCAAGTTTCTCAGAACTCCAAAACCAGAAGATATGTCGAAGGTCGTAAATCACTAGAGTGTGTGACCTCTGACTGCATAATCAAAGAGGATATTTTCTTTCACTTCCCGTTTGCTGTACAAAACATTAAGTTTACAGTCCACAAACCTATAATTACGCGTGTTCTTTTATATGGGTGTTGAAGGTGACCTCTCATGTTACGGCAGCAATAGACACTGAGATTTTTCGCGAGCAGCGTGCTGAAGAAGATATTTGGACTTACAGACATAAACGGAAGGCTGGAGAAAATTGCAGAACGGGGAGATTCGTGAGTTTTATTCATTGCCAAATATTATTAAGTGATCAAAGTAACAAGTATTTCATAGACGGGCATGTGATATACATGGAGAAAACAGATTCCTTGGAAGACCAAGGTGCAGGTGAAAAATAATATTAAAAAGAATCCAACAAAGAAAGGATCGAATTGCGTGCACTTGATTCACTTGGCTTAGAACAGGGGGAAGTAGTAGATCTTGCGAAAAGGTAAAGAATCATCGGGTTCCACACAACACGGGGATTTCTTAGATACAAGAGGATCCATTAGCTTCGAAAAAGGGGTTCTGTCCCAAAGAACTAGCTATTTGCCAGTAAGTATTTAGCCGTTCTGTCAGTCAGTAAGTCAGTAGGTTAGACATTTGGTTGGTTTGCTGTTTCGTTACTTAGTTATAGGACCCATAAACCCCATGCCCTCCACTTTGAAACAGCAACATTTTGTATTATAAACTGAACTTCGGAAAACAGTTGTGTAGATTCGAGATAAGTTACAGCCACAGCATATGAGATGACCACGGGACCTACTAACAACCACAACATTTCACGCACAAAACCTAAACTGATATTCAGCGAGCTAATATAGCATTAACGCTCTTGTTAGGTGCGAGTTGTCAGACACGGTCTTGTTAGGCATTACGCTGACTGAGGCGTTTTGCAATTCTCATTTTCCTTCAGGCGAATTGTAGAATTTTACCACATCGTAAGGACCTTTCTTATCGCTTTCTATAATTAATATTCAACGTCAGTTTCCCATACGTTTTACAGTTGAAACAGCGCTCTTTCTAAAAATAGTTTATGACGGATTACTCACTCTTATTCAAAACTAGTGAACAGATTTCGACAAAATACGGTGCTGAAATTTACATAAGACTTTACTTAGCACATTCCATTATTTTCGTACCGAAATATAACGTCCATTTTAAAAGAAACGCACATCCAACTATATTTTTTAAGTTTTCATAAAATATTACAAGGACAGTGCAAGGACAGTGCATTATACAAAACATGTTACTGCAAGGACCACAGTTCATCTTCGATACCAACCAGCAGCTAACTGTTCAACGACTACTCTGCCACCTACGAAACCCGAAGATCCATCATCGTGTACACAAAGCACACCACTGCACACTATCCCACACCTCTCACACATAGCCCAAATTATGACACCCCTTCTCTTTAAGATTCATGTTAATATTTCCTTCCTATTGACGCGTGTGATGTCAAATAAAGTTCTTCATATTATCTGCGATCAACTTATATGAAGTCAGAGCTATGTGGGATACCTAAGGCACTAAAATAATTTCTGGACTTTTGGAGTACGTCTACTTCTTGATTAAATTGTCGGTTATGCATTTATATCTTTAATAACATATTCCACTTTCAATAACTGAAAGTATGTCCTTATTTACAGTTTATTTGACAAATTAATAAACAGCTCCCTCTATATAGCCTCTAATTATAGGCTGGACAACGAAAAGTGACTGGAAACATAGCGAAAGCAAGTTGTCGTGTCATAATTTGAGGTGTTATCTCGGCATTTAACTGGAGGTTATGGAGAAAATTATGAAAGACTTCAGTTATAATACACGGCACCCAGAACGAGATTTGAACTCAAGACTTCCAAATACAAAACCACGATGTTAGCTGCAAATATCAAAGATATTAGATATGTAAAGCAAGTTTTCAGATTTAAGAATATGTGTAATCCGATTACACTATTCAAGTTTTGTTACAGTTCTGTTCATTAAAGTTACATCTCTGATTCTCTCGCCAGTGGTCTTTCTGATGAATTAATTATATTGCATTAGGAAGGGAGAACGTCGAGAAGGATAGTCAAATAAGTCTCTCTACTTCTACTTGGGCAGAGCAGCAGGAAAACCTAATGTTTGATATGTTGTTTGGTTGGTTGGTTTGTAGATAGCAGACGTAGTGTCAAATGGTGACGCTAAAAATAGAGACGTGTTATGCCTGATCTGACTGAATGAGGGGAAGCAAAGAATATGTCGGCCATTCGTGCATTATTAGAACTGCATACATTCCGAATATGGGTTTGGTGTTTTATCGCTGGACACATGTTATCGGTGTGAGAGTTCTGAGCCGAACTCCTGACACTTATTCGTCGCATAAATTTATCCAACAAATCTATTACTCTAGTCTTTTTTCCACATTACTTTTTCCATTTTGTTTTATAGCTGTTAACACCTTAGTACTTAATACGTATTCTGCACGCATTATGTGCGTGCAGAATACGTAAAATCAACGTTTCCTATCGTCGGGAGCTTTGTAATTTTCTGTCACACGAACATCTTACTTTTATATATGTCTGTATGTATGTGTGCCTATAATCGGTGTACCAAAGTAAACAATCCACTCAGAAATGGAACAATATTTCGTGTCATAAAACAAAACGCGATAGAAAATAGTCATACGACTGTCATGCCGTTAATCTGTCACACAAAATTAACATGTTAACAAATGTTCTCTATTTGTCCAAGATCTGTTACCGTATGATATCTACAAAATCTACATCAATCAACGTCAGTGTTGCTCCCATTCACAGTTTCGTGCGTGCATCATGCTTGTCTTATAAATTGTAAAAGCTTTGATAATTATAACATTACGTTTACCTCCGATGGCCTAACAACACCAATTTTTGTGAAAGTTAGTCAAATGTTTAAAAAGTTCAAATGGAATACGGGGACTAAAACTCCAAACCACACACATAGAGGGCTGTGACGACAGAGGTCTACTTTTCTACTCTAATGCGAGAAAACCCCTAAAATCAGCTTATCCTCTAGGGACACAGGGTCAAATCCCTCTCCTTTTATCCTTCCATTTGTTAGTACTTCTGAGAATGGTGGTTGATTTTTCTCCTGGTACTCGTGAAGAAAAAAAGCTAGAGAAATATACAATCAGAAAACCCTGCCGCTGTGTGAAACGTGTGATCCTTAAAACTTTAAAACTGCGTATTCAAACAAATGTCATTTTAAAATTCGGCCCATACACAAAGAGAACACAAATTACCTCAGGTGTGACGAAATTAATCGGAGAGAGTTTGAGGGTGGCTCAGAACAAAGCGCTGAGTATAATATTAGGACTTGAAAAGCAACTAAAATGAGAATCGAGAAAATTACATAACAAGGAACTTTCTAACTTGCATTCTTGGAGTAATACTGGGTTACAGCATGAGATAGACTTGGAAGGGCATTAAAAGCATGGCACGTAAAGTAAAAGACAAAACCACGACACTGATCGTAGAAAACGCAAGTAAAGAGACTACTTTGGAGACCGGGGCACAGATGGGAGAATTATAATAAAACATATCTTAGGATACAAAATGTAAAATTATTAACTGTAATCAAGTTGGTCAATCACATACTTGGTGAACATGACAATGAAAGATCTGGTTTCAAAATGTCATGGTTATTACACCACCAAGTGAGTAACTACAAATTTTTCGACACAGATTAAAAGCTGAGGCTAACCTTGTCCTACGGTATCGCATTCAGATCCTAATATACGTTCCCTTGTGATCATACCTCAAAGTCTGAAGCCGCTGAAGACAGTAGCGCAGTTGCCATTCCGCAGCATTCCCCAGATAGGTCACAAAACCACCATTTATTTACCAACACTTACGCACCAAACTTTTTACACAAAGTCACACATTAATTACTGCTCCGACGCGTTTCGGTGTCTGTGCAGTTAGACGGGGCTCCCTTAGGATGACGCCAGTAGACACCGAAACGCGTCGGAGCAGTAATTAATGTGTGACTTTGTATAAAAAGTGTGGTGCATAAGTTTTGGTTAATAAATGATGAAACGAACATGATGCACGGAACGCACGACAATTAGGGTGACAAAACGCCACCTAAAATAGAGTAACTCGCCGTGCCCCGACGGCAACTTCTCCTACACCTCTGCCGCACGTGCAGTCTAAACGTTGTTCTGCAGGCATTCGTCCACAGACGTAGATTTAAATTTACGAACTATTCCGATGGACTGAAAGCTTTGAAAACCGCTAGAAGTAATTGAAAAAGAATAATGTGCCCCTTGATTTATGTATGGAAATGTCGACGATTTCTAATACCAAATGTATTATCGGCACTGCTGCTTAGTGTGGGTAATTTATTCTTTCTCGTCGCCATTTGTGGAATCAGATATGAGAGAAGGAAACAGGTCGAGATTAGTTAGACGTTGAACACTCTCACTGTTACACTGTGAAGCCGAACATAAAAACCTATCAAAATAATAGAGAAAGACAGAAATTAAATTAAGCTGAAGTGATTCTTCTGCTTTTATAGGTCCTCAAGGCAATAAATAGCGAGCAGTTTGTTCACTGCATACTGCTGAGTCATCCCCAGTAATAACTCCACTTCCAGTGTTATGTGCTGAGTAGCATCTATGGAATCAGTAAACTTTTCGTGGTACATATACAGCCAACGTTGCTAGAATTACTGTAATACTGCTGGGAGTATTTTCAATTCGCCTACGTAGGAATTAAAAAGAGTAACAAACGGAACTGTACAACAATAAATTAAGGTATAAGAAGGTATTTCGCCAAGAACTCATAAAACCTACTTATTTATCGCACACATAAAACGTCCAAGCAAATATAATACAATATTAATAACGTTGAAATTTTATTTTACTTTTGTGTAAAATTTATTACGTAAATATACATTCCGTTTATAATAAATTTGTTGCTGCTATTCTAAATTTTCTCATCACGCAAAGTCTGTAATTACTGATATATAAACAACGTCTTAAAAATATTCTGTGCCTTTATTCTATATATTTGGACATGAAAAATCTTGGCGAAGGAAAAGTATGTCGATTTAAGTGTAAATACATGACCATGTTGTTGTATGAGGAATGAATGTGAACTTGAGCCAAGCGAGATAACGTCAGATTCGTACAAGAAGGAATCTCCTAAAGAGGGGAGGGAGGGCTAAAAACGAAAAGTGTCTCAGAGAAAACTAATTTACTTATAATGGAAATTAAATAAATAAATACATTGTAAAAGAATATGAAGGCCCAATCAAAGGAGTTTTTAACATGAAACTATTACGAAAAAAACCTAAAAGAAAGAAATGGCAAGGGAAAATTCCTGGGAAATATGAAATAACATGGGGATAACTGAGGAGGAGGAAGAGGAGACGAATGAGGTAAGAAGACAAATTCATAAGTATAAACTTGATTGTCAAACAACCCACATTAAAGTGAAAATATTTAAATCAGAGCGTGAAGGTGAAAATGAAGAAGGTTTTTTTTATTCTGTAAAAAATGACACAATAAATTTTGCGTCACGTCAAATATAATTTATTTTAACGGTAGAAACACTAATTATTACTAAATAATTTAATTTTAGTACAGTTTCCAAAGAAACGTCTGTTTTGCTACTTTAAGCTTCCCAGCATACAGCAGTACCAATTGTATTATTTGTTCCCAGAAGTTGCCTCAGCTGCTAATGTCACACAACATCGAATGGAATTTGACGGGTCTAACAGTTGCTAATCGTAGTTCAGAGTCTACGGCTGACATTATTCGCCATGCTTGCATGACATCAAACTACACAGAGGCGTGGGAAGACCGGAACTTTTAAAGAAAAAACTAGTCAAAAAATTTCTAAGCTTTGCAACTCTCCCGTGCAGCAAATATTCCCTCGGTTGGAGGAATAAAACTAACTAGACGACAAATAAATGTTTTCTTTTTTTAAACAGGACGCATAAACTGCTAGCACCATATAACGCCGAAGGCAACAAGAAGATATTGACTGGGAAGTTGTCAAGAACTACGATGTGACATGTGGCACAAGTCAGGTAATGGCGTGGAGAGAATAATGATACCCAGAAAACCTGTATACAAGGAAAACAAGTACGACGGAAATGGGAGTCGTTTGGTTCACACACCTGCTGGATCCGAATATAATTCTTTCATCTGCCATGTGGTCATTATGTTTCTTTCTGTATGCAGCGTCGTGTGTTTATAACGCTTAATGCAGGTAAATTGCAGATATTGTAGCCACGTTTTGTATTAACAGCCACTAAAGGTGACAAAATGTCTCCAATCACACTAAAGACTAACTTTGAAAGATATGAGAAGGAAGTTACTTTGTGGGCGTAATATGTACCGTGCCTATCCATAGCACTCAATCAAACAAACAGTTTTATATGCATCGCATGAGAGTTATGGTCTTTTTTCTAATGTACCAGTTCATTAACGACCTTCAAATTATGGTCTCTTAACACTTTGAGAAAAAAATTATCGAGGAGCACTTTTAAGTTAAATATTGTTATTCACTTACAAAACCATATCTCAGCTCTAATATATAGGATAAAATACCATTGCACGTAAACGTTACAGCGGTCTCACTGCAGATCTGGACGGACCCTTATGGCTCCAGGTCTGTAGTGAGCTCCCAGAATTTCTAGATGACTGGCGAATGAAGGTAACAGGTTGTCATTCTGCCGCCTTTACGACGCACGAGACATTCCTGGTACTCATTTCTGTTAGAGGCTCTGTCGACCGCAAGGCCATCGTAAGGTTGGAAGAATACCGTCAATGAAAAATCCCAATGACCAGATCAAGAATTAAACCAACGACCTTCCAAATTCAATTGCATGTAGTCGAAAAATATTATCGTTATTAATAAGTTATACAACACTGATTAAAGTAATATGACCTTTGTGCTACGAACAACAGAAACATGGAAGTATACCACGCAAATGTTATCGTACAAGACCTTTATGTGGTAGGCTTGCTTGGTGCTTTAACGGTGCAAGTTAATTACACAATTAAGCCTTACTGTGATGATATTTACATCCTGAAACACAATTCTCGGTTTTGTACTGGCTGGTGTTTGGCAACACAAAAGCCAGCAGTTCAGACAGTGTACCTGTCAGGTAACAATTCTGCTGTTTCCCCTTCCTTGTATTTCATGATCTCAAAAGCCGAAAGACTTAAGACAAAAGTGCATAAATAAATATTTTGTGTCCCTTTTTATCTGAGTGTTTTGTTTGAAATATTTTTTCGCTTCAATCTGTTTATGAGGAATTGTATTCGAAGCGTACCCGCAGACTCGGTAAGTCTGCAGGTAAATTGTCGATATTGCTGTCGGACTTCCAGCTCAATTGAAATGCGGTGATAAATTTTATTAAAATGTCCCTTTATACATTTTCATGAAGATTCGTTTCGACGCTCATGCAAATACACATATCGAAGTAAATAGGCACATTCTTGCAACTTTATTTCTTACATGCCAGGAACAATGAATACAATTCCAGCAATGACAGGCGAATCCAGTCTAGACCTTCACAAACTAGTTCTTAGGCCGCATCGTGATATCATTCTTCCATCTACGTTCGGGTCTACAACGCTGCTTCTCCTCTTAATAATTTTATACATTTCTGATCAGCCGCCCACCTGGTATCACTAGAGATGCTTGAAATAGCTGTAATACAAGGGGTGTTAAATAATAAATGTATTTATAACTAGTTCTGGGACGGCTATTGAATTATTGTACGTACTGGCTAATGTTCAAAACTCTGTAATGATCCGGGGCTCTATACGCATAGCTACACCGTTCATCAATCACTGCTACCGAAGAGGAAGGTAAATATTTGCACACAGACACCATTCCGAATTTATTGAGTATAAAGGGACTTTAAAAATTTGCTTTTCGTCACCGAATAAAAAATTACAGTCTGAAAATTAAATTGGATTTAAGTTGCTACAGATTCCAAAATCCCACCCCCAACTACTGCTACTTTTATGGTGACATAATAATGTTTATCATAATTGTCAAAATAGTGATCACTTAATATATAATTAGGGCACATAAATATCCACGCGCACGTAGTCACATACTGCGCCAAACACAAACGTTGACGAGGTACCTTAAGACCACCTGAATGTCAACACAAGAAATGCAAGCTAAGGGGGAATATCACAGCCTACAATATTTTTATTTATTTTCTTTTATCTAGCGACGCTTCCAGTACCTCCAATTATACAGCGTGTAATGACAAGAGGACTGGATGACTATTTAATGTGAAATAAACTGATATTAATTTGAAAAAGTGAAGAGTAGGAAGAAATCCCTCACAACAGCCACTATACCGGACAGGATTTGAATTCGGTACCTCCAAACTACGAAGCAAAAGTGACGTATATTGCACAGCGACAATTTGTACCCAAAGGCTGGTACGCCCTTATCAATAAATCCCTAGTTCTGATACTGATACAGAACAAAGTGCCCCGCTGTTGGTATCGGAACAACGTTTCTACATACTTGGCAGGCGTACAGTCTGAAAATTCCCTTTTCTGTTGGTTTTAAGTCCTTTCAGATTTATCAAACATCGCTGCTATTTTTTCCTAATACAATACACTTCACTGTAGTTCATATAAGATTCACGTGCGTGCATTTGTGTGTGTGTGTGTGCGTGCGTGTGCGTGTGCGTTTGTGTGTGTGTGTGTGCGTGCGTGTGCGTGTGCGTTTGTGTGTGTGTGTGCGTGCGTGTGCGTTTGTGTGTGTGTGTGTGTGCGTGCGTGTGCGTGTGCGTGTGCGTTTGTGTGTGTGTGTGTGTGTATCCATGCGAGTGCTACTATTTGCGTAGCTGTGTAGGCGCACGTATGGTAGACGAAGGCGCTTGTCAAGCGCGAGAGAAAAACTGATGCCTTCAGGCTTAATCTCCATAAACAACACAGTAAAGCAGGTTTACTTAACTTGCTGCCTATGCGGTACGATCGAAGCGTCGAGGAACTTGATACACTTCCGTCCGTCCATGTTCACTAAAATAACATTAACGCCCATACCTAGATAAAGAAAGAATTGCTGTTAAAATCGATGAAAGACTGTGAGAACATCCACCTTACATTACCGTTTCACCTGCTTGCAGATACAAGAACTGATCGCCTTCAAAGAATGTCCTCAAAATTGTGTACGTAACGTGTACAGTTTTCACGATGGTTATACACGAGTAATGTCACTAAAATTCACAAGGGACTCTTTCCGTTTTCACAAATATTCAAAACAAACTCTAAGTTTCGTAAGCTATCTGCTAAAATCTTCACCTCCATTTAGTGCCGAGGTTAAGAATGAGTGGAGCCCTACCACTTCTCCTCACACACATTCCTTCACTGCGTGAACAGAAACAAACATAACTTTGTTACTACAACAGTAATAACAGCGATGTGCCAATAAACATCCCATTCCTTTAGCTAATTGCACTCCAATCAAGCCCAAGTAATCTGTTGTAAATCTTCTTTTCAGAAACTTGTACTCAACATTCTTCCCTCATAGCAAGGATCGCAAAATATTTCTGTTTTTATCACGCGTAGGTCTATATATTTTAATATGTACACATAATTAAGCCAATGTCCATGTATTATTTCCAGAATACAATGCAAAACACCTTAGAAGACCGAAAGTAACCAAGCAAAGCAACCACTTCCACAGAGCATTCTTGAGAAGCTTACAGTTGCTTAGCTCTTCAATAAATAAAAAAACGAAGGTAGTTAATACGAGTTAAGCAAGAAAAAACAAACTATTCGTGGCATATCCCAGATCCTTCAATCACACCTTGTATATAAGCACTGTATATTGCTTAGCACTGTGGATCGGTTGAGGTACTGAGAAGCTCGTTAAACAGCATCCCACTAGTTTTTATGGCTGGTGAATAAAATATCTCGAGTAAGGGTGTTCCTTTCCATGTATCTCATTAAATATAAAAACCGTAGTACCGAGCTGCCAGCTTTTCATACTCCAAGAGGGGCTTGCTACTCCCTCATAAGATCCAATCAGTGGCGTAGCCAAGTATTTTAGTTTGTGGAGCGAATAATGTCAATGACCGTCCCTAACAGAAATTAGGAACTTTAAAAAGAGTCACAATTATTTATTGAGGTTCTTTGTACTTTGTCTCAATAATTCACAAATTTTGGAAGCAAAATTCACATTTTCTTCATTTAAAGTGTTCACATACCGTCCATTTTACCACCCCTTGGACTCTGCTGCCCTGGGCGGCCACAGAACTCCCCCGCACCCCAGCCACGCTCCTGGATAGCAAAAAAATTAAAAATTGTTTGCAGCACGCGAAATATCTAATTTACTCACAATTAACATGACATGTGCACAAAGAAACAGTTTACTCACTGCCCTCCGCGTGTTTAACCACTAGACTACTCAAATGACTTGATTTAAATTTTTTGTGTTGGTCTACAAGAAAGGTAAAGGTAAAGCAACCCTTGTACAGGCCCATTCAGGCCCAGAAGGTTCCAGTAGCGTAAGGCTCCCAGATTTCAAAACTGTCGGCACATGAATATGGTTAGGTTGTCAGCACTATACACTGGGCCGTTTTTAACTCCAGGAATTATTTCTGATGGTCATTTCTGTTAGAGGATCAGTCGACCCCACGTCATAGTGTGGCCGGAAGAATTATGTCAAATGAAATATTCCAGTGACACCATCAAGAACCTAACCCGCGACCTTCCAGCTTCCAGCGCAGTGCCTCATCCAAGTGCGTCACAGCGTGTCCCGTACAATAAAGTTTCCAGCGAATTTTATTTTAGTTGGTATCGAAAAAAAAATGTGATGCATAATTCACTTAAAATTCAGATTATTCTGAGATTCCTGAAAAACAGATCAATATCAGGACAAAAATTGAAGGTACATTAGCTACTGCAGGCCTATAGGTCTATATAGACGGATATTTATAAACCTTCTTTCACCTTCTGGTCGTCTAGGTTACAGTATATGGGTACAGATGCATTGAAAAAAATCTGCCAACAACGGAGTCAGGATGGTCTAACGCAATGGTGGTACTAATCTTCCAGAAAAAAAAACATCTCGACCAGGAAACTATAATATGAATTTCTGTTGCAGTAAACCTATAGGGCCTATAAGATTTTATCCTCTGTTTAAAACAATGTCAGTGTTGTGAATTTTTAACTAAATAAAAATAAAAACTTTTCCATTCCTTGAAGTTTGTTCGCGTTTAATTAACTTCCGAGGAAAAGAAAGCAACTTTAACAAAAGAATATGATGGTCACATTATACAACATTTGGTGACCCTACTCCATTCCTTTGGGGACCGCTGTGGCACAGTGGTTAAGGTGCTGTGCAACAAATCGGAAGGTCAGTGGTTCAATCCCAGCTGGTGTCATTGGAATTTTTCATTGACATAATCCTTCCGATCGCACTACAACACTGGGGTCGACTCAGCCTCTAACAGAAATGAGTACCAGGAGCATTTCCTGGGGGTAAAAGCGGACGGTGCGTAGGGCTGACAAACTTGCCACCATCCTGTGTCGGTGTCATGTGATCTGGGAACCTTAACTTCCTGGAACCCTCTGAGCCACTCCAGGCCTGTAACGGGACTGCTTTACCTTCTTTACCTTTCGACTCCATTCCTTTACTCCTTAATACACCCAAGTAACACTCTTTCCTTGCAGCTCCTTGCCTAATGAATTATATGTTTTCTTGAGATTCGCCAACCAAATTCTAGAGGCATTTCTCATTTGCAGCATTACGCCACATGACTACCTCATTTTTCGTTTAATCAAATGTTGCTTGTGTTGTATCACCGCACGTTCTAGTAAAGTTATTAGCACTCCTGTTTAGTATTAGAATCCCGTTGAAATAGCAACCTAAATATCGGCCATCAAAGATAACATGTGTTCAACCTAAGTCCCCAAGACCAGGATAGTATGTGCTCATTATTTTACATGACAACTCCCGTTAGTCACTTCCCGCCGTCTCTCCCAGCTCACAAAACTCCAACTTCAACGGACGTGTCCTGTAGATATGTCGCGTCTGCGAGCGGACGTAAAATGTTTGCAGCGTAATCTTCAAACACAATTAGTAAAAAACTAATATAAACCTAAATATCAAACATTTACCCGTCTAATGGCACACTGCAATAGCGGCTAGCGCTGCCGGGCATGTCATCACGTGAAACAATTTAAGTGAATATTATCCTAGTTGCCAGATAAAATAATATCCTTTTACCTCACATCAGGCCAAGATCGCTTCCCACCTCGCGTTTAAAATACATCACTAACGCCACTATCATTCGCTAGTATACAGAGCGTCGGGGAAAACAGGACTTTTCATTGTGACTCTAGCTTTACAGCGAACTCCTTGTACGGCATAAAATTACCTTAACGGAACACGTTCTGCAGTACTGCAAGGCACCGCCGTTACAACCACAGTGTACATGAGTACGCCTGCCAGATATGTGCTTCCTGGACCCGACTTACTCCTCCCCTTCTCTTATCTATCCTGCCTTTCTTCATTATCTCGTCATCTCAACCTAGCCTGGAGTGGAAGTGGAGCCTTCTGTTGAAGCTTATCTTCTCAGTTCGTGCATCCGACCATATCTCGGCAGTACAGTGAAATGTTAAGCCTTACAGGTAATCTGATGAACGGTTCACAGTCACTCAGCTGTAGTAACAACGAGACCAGTATTTTGATTTCCTTTTGTCCATATCTTCTCACCAGAACGCAGGACAAAATCGTATTAAATGAAGAGTTAATACCCTTCGATAATGTGGCAGAGTTAACATGTTTTTAAAAAAGACACTAAAAAATCTACACGACAAAGAAGACAAAATTACCAGCAATAGAAATTCGTTGGGTGTTGCGTATACGAACAATCACTAAATTTCAACATTCAGACAAAATATAGTACATATATATATATATATATATATGAGAAGAAGTGCACCTACAATTGCACTGTTGTCTTGTGGAGAATGAAACTTGGTCAAGGGAGTGTTTTAGAGATCAAGGTGCTAAAAAACTATTTTGTCGAAAAGAGTGACAATAATAGGATGTTGGATAATATTTTATGGGCCTAACTCGAAAATTACTAACTTGAAGTATTCCCAATATACCTGCACATTTATCAAACAAACGAAAATAAGCTGAAGAGGACAAGTTGAACGCGTAGAAATATCACACAGTCGATATTTTTTCTAAAATCCTTAAGGGAAGAGGTCACTCGTCTGGGCACAGAGGGGAACAAAACATTAAAAAGTGTCTTAAAGAAATAGGATAAGAAAAAATATACTGTAGTCGAATATTCAAGAGTCCTCTCCCTCATGAGTTGTTTCACAAAACTAGTCAATGATTGTAATGTAACTGTGTAATAAGCCAAGAAATTTAACTGAATAGGTAATGCTTCTGACTTTGTTGCTACGGACACAATACCATCCTGATTGTGCTCTCTATTGGTGGTTACTGGTACATTATAAAAATTTACATGAAGATCGAAATAGTCCTTTCACATTACATTCCACTCACTGCTTATTACTACTACTACTACTACTACTACTACTACTGCTGCTGCTGCTATACGACATGGATGTCTCTTGTTACAGGCACTTTTTTTTTCCTGGTACTTCTCTTGAACCAGCGGTGATCCCCACCGCTCAGGCTTCAACATTCACATTGCAGTACTTTCCGTATTGTGTGTGATGTTCCAAGTATAGCTGTCTTTTGTAGTGAATCTATCGAGTGTTTTCCTGGTAAAGCTTCCAAATTTTTCCTCAAGCTTCTCGTCACTATTCCAATGGCTCCAATTATTACTGGTACAATCGTACATTTCAGGTTCCACATTCGTTGTATCTCTATACATAAACTCACGTATTTTAACTTCTTTTCCGCTTCCTTTTGCACAACGTTTCTGTATGCAGGTATTGCCACATCTATCAGTTTGCATGTTTTTTTCTTCGTTTTTAATTATTATATCTGGCCTATTTGTTATAACTTCTCTGTCTGTGTGTACTGCTTGATTCCACAACACTGTGACATCTCCCTCTTCATACACTGGCTTGGGCATGTTTATGTACGATATGTCTGCGGTTTCAGTGCCTAAGGCTTTGCATATTGAGTAATGAAAATTATTATTACTATTATTATTATTATTATTATTATT
>Ga0123352_10009698_pt1 | contig 15082 bp, 2 predicted proteins | sample TergutLab28metaG_FD_89700 | JGI IMG/M metagenome (GOLD analysis project Ga0123352, IMG submission 89700) | Labiotermes labralis P1 segment gut microbial communities from Petit-Saut dam, French Guiana - Lab288 P1 | ecosystem: Host-associated > Arthropoda: Insects > Digestive system > Gut ... | reverse complement strand
GTAGTAGTGGGTCTGGAACGGGGTCCACTCAGCCTCGTGAGCCTCGTGAGGTCAATTGAGGAGCTACTTGAATGAAAAAAGTAGCGGCTCCAGGTCTAGAAAACAGAGATTAACGGCTGCGGGAACCCGTTGCGCTGACCACGTGACACCCCTCTATCCGCAAAAGTTGGCACTAACTTCGCCGACCGGCGGCGGCCGCTCTGTCGATATAGTTCGCGTGCGGACTAAGGCCACGGAGTTGTTGTTGTTGTTCACCCCTTCGCTATTAAAAAAAAAAAGATGACAGAACACTGTTCTTCTTTGGTGCTTGTTGCAAGCGGGGCCGCCACCTTTACGCTACTACTGCACCGTCATGTTGCATTCCTGCATCGTACTGCCACCTGTCGGCCACTCTTCAAACCACGAGTATCATTGTTTTCAACTTACAAGATAATCGAGCTGTGTTTCGAATTTTTATCACACTTTTAAGGTTTTCATTTGACTCTCCCTCATAGTTTTACGCTGTAGAAGGAGGCAGCACGTTCCTTCAAGGCTTTGAAAAATTTATACCAGACTACAACACATCACATCTCAGAAGACAGTACTCTTCATCGACCGAAATGAGTACCACTAATCTCAGAGTCAAGTACTGTAACACTTCAGTGACAGAACACCGATGATTTTTTCATCACACAAGGATGTTTATATCACAAACCTTCTTGGTATACTTGGAGAAGTGTGGACTTAGTGTAAGGCATATTATGTGAACATCCTGTTCAGAATAACACGGTAGGTGCCATGCTAGTTTCTATTGGGATTTTTACCATTTCAGTGTCCATCATACTGGTACAGCTGTGCTGCACGTCAAACACTCATTACAAGTATCAGGTGTTTAAAATATATTCTGTATGGCACATCTCAGTCTGTAAGCCACAGCTGACTATATTCATGCATATGAAATTCCATGTCCAAAATAATGAAAGAATTAAAAACCCGGAACTTACAGTCTTTGATATGTAAATATGTAAATTTTGTGTGCATTTACCCATCCTATGTCTCCAGTGAAATAATGAACAGTCTTTCCTTTCTTTATGACTTAGTTAAACAATTTAAAATATTATAAAAGTCTTGTTCCAATTAAAGTAAAGATAAAATGATGCCTGTAGCAAATAAGTTTGATTCAGTACTATAACCTATACAGCATGCACTATTGCAAATTCCAGTTTTAATTTTGTCTGTGTCACAAAAGTCCAATACAGCTACATACAACACAAAATACCGTTTCTATTCACTCTGAAGGACATTCATCATCAGCACATATGGCTACAGGTAAAAAAGGATGTATCTCTCAGAAAATAAAGTGATATTCCAACTCTTGTTTTAAATAATGCAGAATAAAAAGATTACTGTTCCTTGGACTTGATGCCACTGTGTCGTCTGGTACAACTTTCTCGATGTTTTGGAGGAACCTGAAGACAGAGGCAGCAGGTCACTCCAAAACAACCGTAAATTTCTACTAGACTACATGGCATCACATCCCAGAAGAGTAGTCTCCATAGTGTCTGCTGTCAGAATCTCAAATCTTATAAATAAGTATAATGTGAAGATTACAGGCTACTGGGATAAGACACCATTTCATTGGTAACTTGTTAGTGATGTTCCAGGGGAGCTTACTGCTTCCACATTCAAGGTACTACTTTTTTTTGACTGCCATGATCATGAATGCAGCAAGCTCCTCGAATCACCAGCAACGAATTACCAGACAAAAATGGCATCATATCTCAGATGACTGATATCTTTATTTAAAGTGCAGTAAAAACCTCAAATCACAGAAGCATAAAACTGGGTAACTTAAAGAATTTAGGTGTATAGATAACTAAAAATAGTAATTTTACATAATGTACAAACTCACTGGCAGAACCTCCATACAACTAAGTATCTGTAAATAGCTCTTCAACATTTAAGATAAGAAGCAGGCAGTTTAAGACAGTATACATGTATGTGTACATAGAGTGTTTCAAACTATCACCCTTTCATGCAGGTTATATTTCAATAATTTCAAACAAATAATCATTGCTGAAAGCACCTGCAATAAAAATCTACAGACACACACATCAGCATTCCGAAACTGGGATTTTGTCACATACAGTATATATATACCGTATATTCTCGAATCTAATCTGCACTAGTTTTTGCCGATTTCTTAAACAAAAAAAAAAGTTAGTTCGCGGTTCTAATCAGCACCTATGGGAGGACAATGGTGAAGATAAAGATGATAGTGACTGGGTGACAGATAACGATTCAGTTATGAGTGATGAAGGCGAGTCTGATGAATAATAAATTATAAATATTATATATTATATAATATTATAAATAATAAAATAATAAATTATTGTATTGTATTGTTCTTATGGCACGTACAGTGGCTCTATCATTTTTCCAAAATCCAGCTCACGACTGCGAATCTAATCCGCACACGATTCTAATCCGTATCTGATTTTTTAGCCCTCTGAAACTCTAAAAAGGGTACGGATTAGATTCAAGAATATACAGTATGTGGGTTCCTACTCTGTCAATCTCATAACATTAGCCTCTCAAAATTTCTAATATTATGTAAGTTATATTAGTGTTTTATTAATTTAGTGAATTGTCTCAGTAAAATATACATGAGAGAGGAAGTAAACAATGTCGCCAAAACATAAATCTTGGAAAGTAGCTAAATTAATGTCTTTCTGAAACACGTAACTGCATTCAGCAAAACTGATTATCCTGGTTACCAAATTGATTTTAAAAATTATTCAAATTCCGGTTTTTAATAGCAGAATACATTTAACCCACAAGGAATTTTAGCTATATGAACAGTTTCACTTTGAATAAAAAATTATGCAGAAGTTATATACATTTTTATGGTGTCCATATATTCATAAGGTTCATAAAGGTGAACAAACATCAACACTGGAGAGTTCCTTCATATGGATATGCCTCCTGAAAATTTCACAGGAATTTTCAAAAACATGGAGGTTTTGTCAGTTATTCACATTGCTTCTTCTCCTTCTTCTTTCTTAATCTAATGTGTGCCCAAATCAAAATGTGTAACTCCTTCTAAGTTGGGAGAACACCTACTGTACATAAGTCACTCCCTTGAACCTTGATTCTGGTGGTTAATTGAACGTTTTCTGAACCAACTGCTGCTTAGTTTTGACGTGGTGACTCTGGACGACAACTTCCTCCTGACCAATGAGACACATCATGGCAGAAGAGAGAAGCGGCAAACAAGATACAGGTAACAGCTGTTCATAGCTGAGACACTGATGACTCTTCATTCTGAACTGTCCTAGACATCCTCATAGGTGGCCTGTTGTATTGTCAACAAACCTAACCTTACTTAATCCACAAACTATAGAAAACCATTTTCAAAACTGTAAACACCTGTATGTCCTACATATGGCTCCAATGTCAATGTAATTATTGTGCATGATTGCTCCTAAGCATGCGTGTCAACAATGATATACCTTTCCAGTGTTCTATAATAATCAGCATAGATCCTTCACAAATGTCCCAAACCCAGTTAATTTATAGAATTCTCATAATATAAAACCTTCAGATAAACACCACATTAACTATTAAGTAGAAATTTTAAAATAAAATAAATAGAAACAGTATGTACTAATATTTCAATATAATAAACATTATACACAACTTCAACATTCCTTGCTTCGCAAAAGTGATTTAACTAAGCAGTACATCACAAAAACATAAAATAAGGAGGCTCCATTTACTGGTTACTTCCATTTTTTTTCTGGCAATATTGTCTCAAATGATTCAGATACCGCACACTGTAGAATGACTGGCCACTGGCCAGATAACCAGGATTCAATTCCTGACAGCGATAAAGATTTGTTCTTTACCATCACATTCCAAGTGGCTCTGGAGCCCACCCAGCCTCCTATAAAATGTCCAATGAAACTCTTTGCTCAAGGGTAAAGTGGCTGGAATTTTGAGCTTACCACATACCTCCATTTAATGAGAAGGTTTTGACTGGAATACAATTTTGCCTCCTCTACCTTACATGCCTTCACAGGCTTGGTACTTAGGCACGAAGCCACCTTTACCATCCATCTTTAATGACAAAACACAGTTATGTATAATCTCTCCACGACCCCATACACCCTCATATAGGCACAATTATAACTTCAGTTTGTGCTCTTAATTACTTGTAACAGCTCACTGCTTCTCTTTCTGCACATTTAGAAACTCTCTATTTACCATGTTAAACAATTTTCAAATTCATATACATTATGTCTGCATAAACATACACATTTCTCTTGACTTTCAAAGTGTGTATGGTTTCTTGTATCAGTCTCCTGATCAAGAGCTAAAAATGGTGTGGGGCTTGCAATAAAATACCCATATAAGGATATAGTCATCTTCTTTTGTCTTCTGGACAACTGTATTCACATCATCTTCAAAGGAACAGCATGTAATGAACTATTTCCTGGCCTGGAAATTGACAATCTGTATCTTAAATGTCTAAAATTGTACCCTGGTAAAGAGTCTTCTCCACACAAATTGTAATAGCTCCATGCAATTTCTGTAATAAACTGTCTAACAACATTGGTACAAGAGAGATATTGATAGTTCTTTACAATATTTATTAAATATTTACATGTTTACACTATAAATATATATATAAACACACACACATGCACACACAGATAAAATTCAAATGTATATAAACTCAAGGCTATTTGCGTTACATTACATCTCAACATACGGCAGCAGAATAAATATATTATTCATTAAGACTTACTTGTCTTATTAAACAGTGTCATTAGATCAGACTTTATTGGATTAAATGCTGTAGAGATTGTTGTATATAATTGATCTGGAGAAATAGTAATGGAAGAATATGACCTGTTTTGATAAACAACAGTAATTTGTTGACAAGACCATATACTCAGCAGTTACTTAATTGCTAACAATTATATTGCATAATCACATATGTTCTCCACTGTGAAAAAAACATTCCCAGACATAACCAATAAACTACCACATAAAACATCACATTTATCCAACTATGTCCTTTAAAATAGGGAAAGTTACAGCAGTTTTCATGTCATCAATCTTCTGTGATGTTTGAGTCATTTAATGATTTTTATAACATTATTAAAGTCATTTTCAACCTGCTATTTAAGAATATTCAAAGCCTGGCTGTAATACTGCTACACACCATAACTTAATATAACACAGACTGATATAATATTAGACTTTTTATACATAAGTGTATGTAAGGAAAACACAATTATCATCATTAATTCTTGTAGTTTAAAATTTGGTGACCAATATGAAAATGGCATAACAAACAAGACTGTAATTTTCAAATGATTTACCAGAAAAACAATAATTTATCACACAGTATATTAAATTATTTATTCTGTAAAATAACTGAAATTTGGACTTTGAAATTTTCTCCTTTAAATTTAAATGGTCACTACAGCCTAGATAATCTACAATTTAGAAACGTGAATTCAATGTAACAAAGTGCATTTACAATCAGTTTTTAATTGGTACTTAACAGGGCACTGAATGTACAAATATGAACCTTGATACCCCCACCAGTACTGAAAGAAACTATGTGGAAACATTTTTATTACAATTACATACATAGTGGCAATTTTTATCCTGCTATGAAATTGAGCTGCATGAAGTAAAAATACAAAATGATGAAAAATATATAAATTCTAACCTGTAAAAGTATTGTAATGATTGTGTGTTCATATTTGATCCATAAATCCAATTAAGTCTGACAACTAAAACAACTATAACACTCTCACGTTTGAAGGGTGGTCCAAAAATCTAAATCCCTTAATATGAACCCAAGATGTAAGTAATAAACAAGACCCATTTTGTAGTATGATCAGAAAATGAAAATACAACAACAATCTACACAGTAATATATAATATTTGCATAATGGTTTTATGTTTCATATTTCATTATTACCTCTCTATAAGGAAATAAACAAGATATGTAATTTCTGTATGCTATCAACACAAAAAAAATTTTGTCTCTTTTTTCATTCACAGCAATTACTCAAAAAATGACACTCTGACTAGGTTACCAAAAGCCAAAGACAACAGGTTTTGAGATTTGAAAGAACTCAATCTCTAATAATATGTAATGATCACAAATCCAAACAAAATTTCTTTAACTGTTTTAAAAACACAACACGTAGCTGGCACTAAATGGTCACACAAAATATTTCACAATTCCTACAATTTACTGTTATTTGATGCTTTTTAGTATCTGAGAATAAGTATTATCAAGTGATATAATGATTGGTCAATTATGAATATGAAACTAGTTGGAAGGAAGCATTCATGGCCTAATCAAGTCATTTGCTTAGAGGGACTAAGGAAAACTATGAAATCTCTCAGCCACAATAGCTGGTGTCCTAGCTGCAACTCAAAACAAGGATGGCTCAAATACAAAACTGGTGTGTTACCACTACAGAGTTTTAAGTAGCTTTGATTAACACTTTTTCAAATACTTGTCTTGGTTGAAGAAATTCTGTGCATTATTGGAAAAAACAAATTATATGGAAACAAAGGTACTGAATAATTTGATCAAATATTTTTGCAACCACTCTTCAAAGAATGGCAGTGCTAGAAAATGAACCTAAAATATAAACTCTTGCTCCACAGAATGGGGAATTCCTAAACCTCATATCCATGTAAATAACAGCTCATATATCCACATAAGTAACTAAATAATTACTAAATAACATCTTCATGACTGTAAACTAGCACAACTGTAAATACTAAACCACTACTCTACATTAATAATGAATGTGCACACAACTTATTAACAAACAAACGCAAGAAGATGTTGGTCACTGGAGGTACGCTACCACACTTATTGTTATTGCAACTCCACTTACATAAGATACTTTATATTCTACATATATAGACCAAAATATAATGCATGAAATCCTTAATTACTTGTCAAAGAGAATGGCTATGCACTAATGATCATAACCTGAAAGAAAAGTGTTTTAATGCATTTCTAATTCAATAATAGGAGCAATTTAGGGAGTTTTCAGGATGCTCTGTTACATACAGAACAATGAAAACATTCTTCCCCTCTAGGCCTACAATCAGCAAAATACCAAATGGTTTTCCCACCATAACAATACTTTAAAACACGACACATATATATTACCAACTCATACAACCATAATTGAATTGGTCAGTTGGAAAACAGAACATGTATTCATTTTAGCTATAAACCACATTCATTTTAGTGGCTAATCTATCAATTGTAGCACATATAGCTCAGTCTGCAAAGTGACTAGGCTAAGGGCTGGACGATACAGATGTCAATCTCTGGCAGAAGTAAGAAAATTTCTCTTCTGCAAAAGTCCCAAACAGCCCTCAGGCCCACCCAGCTTGTGATTTGATGGGTAGCGGAGGTTCTTTCCCTGCACGGAAAGTGGCTGGGATGTCAAGCTGACCAATCACTGTCATCTATTGCTGAAATTATGAATTAGTGGAGCTCTACCTCTACCCCCCATATGCATCCATGGCGTGGATAGGAATACGTTTACCTTTACTTATTCTGTTACGCTTTTGGTATTTTGTTTAGACTTTCAAATATACAATAATTAAATTAGTAAGATGAATTATAGTTGCAGAACTTTGGCATTCATCACAAATGGCACTTCCGATATAATACTGCTTATTAAATCTTTGTCATAAAGAACACAACAATGAACACTTTCACTTATTATCACATATTCACGTATTTAGAGTCCAGTATGGTTTCTGAATACATTTATGCTACGCCATTCTAATTATACTAACACTAATAATAACTGACTACAAAGCATGTTTACCTCTAATTGCTTCAAAATGAAATTAATTTGTGAAATGATATTCCAAGGAAAAAAAGAAATGCGAACTGATAGAGTTTTATTTTCTCTCGTTTCCGGTTCAAACATCAGTAGGTTCCCAGGCCAGGGTGGTCCAGTGTTGCAATTAGCCAGACCAGAGCTGAACACATTATCGCTAACTGTGCCGGTGCTCAGCAATGGAGCCAACTACAATAGTTACCGAACTTTTGGGCCTGCCAATAATAATCCACTCACAGCCCCAGTACCACCTGCAAATTCCAGACCATCAAATCCTTCATCTCCACCTTCATCTGATAACAACTATAGGCCAATCCCAAATACTGATATCAAGCACTTCCGAAGTCCAGAGAATCACCTAACTTCGGGACAAAGACCACCACCTAATATACAGTTTACTCAGACAAATAATAATTTCAAACCAAGACCACCCCAAACACCTAATCCTTCTGTTTCTTCCTACAACTTGAGGCAGTATTTCAATCAGCCTCCAGCCTCTCCAAATACAGAACTACAGCAACAGCAGCCACCAGCACTAACATTCACTACAGACAGAGCACCTCTAGCTCCACCCAACATAAACCTTCAGCAGCAAAATAATGTCAATCCTCTATTTCAAAGTCTCAACCAGAATACTCAGTATCTAAACCCCATATTTCCTATAGGAGGCCTTGGTCCTACCTCCTTTACAAATTTCCAACACATCTCAGATGTTCTGCCTAATCCATCAGGTACTTCTGAATTTTTGAGTCCCACAGCGCATCAGCAGGTAAATAGCCAGACCCATGTTGTTCCCAGAGGCCCTTCTCTGCCTGAAATCAATTACCAAAATCACAACCAGCCAGAGCAAGAAAGTTATTCACATCATCTCTTTGAACGTCCAAACACGGCCATACCTGTGGTCCCGTATGAAACCTCCAGTACAGACAGTCCCAACCCAATCCAACAACCTTCATTTCAGAAGCATGTGACAACACTCCGAACGCTTACAGTTTCACAGAACTCACTAGGGTTTCCACATGATTCACATGATGAAGCACACAAACATAAAGAGCGAGAAACTCGCCAACACCTTGTGCCCCCTCCTTCAACACTACAGCAGACTGAAGCACCACAATATAATCAAAAACAGCAACAAATACAACTCACATGGCAGAAACTCCTAAGAGAACAGCAGCAGCAGCAGCAGCAGCAGCAACAACAACAACAACAACAACAACATAAGTGGTCACCTGTACTTGAACCAACACAGTCACTTCCACCAGAATACAACAGGCACCATCAAGCACCATATACAGGCCACTTACAGTCACACAACTTTGAAGAACATAGTTCAAGACAGCAGCAGTCAGGGACTGAAAGTCCTTTCAGGCCAAATACAAGTCCATATGGTGATAGTGGAAGGTTTGTGAGTGTTGCCTATAAGGATAATGTCAGGGGCTTTCCAGACCTGTATTTGGATTTGCCTACCACAACTGACTCAAACTTCAATAACCATCACAGGAACAACGATTATGTAAAGCCTGCAGCTCCTCCCCTCACAAGGCAGCAATCTATTCTCCCTAACAAAAAACTACCAGAAAATTCACAGAGAAACATAAAAAGACCTCAAAATCACACACCTCTCCTCCAGCTAGAATCCAGCACTCAAGATCATTTTGTTACAGAAAATGATGGAAGCCAGGCACATGCAGTAAAAATTCAAGAGTCAACACACCACAGTGATGCAATCTCCATTCCACACGATGAATATCAGAAGGTGAAAGTGCAAACAAAATACAACAATGGCAAACCACATGTTGATGACTACAAGGATAACCTGTATGATGACAGAAAACCAGTGAATTATGATGAAAAAGCATATTATGATGATGATGATGAAGTTCTGGAAAAGGGGAATCCCAAGTTAGAAAAACCAGAGCCAAACACAGAACCTGACAAAAATGAAGACTTTCAACATCATAACAGAGGAATCCCTGAAGTAGAAACAAAGTCGTATGATGGAAGAAGACGGCCACCTTACAGAGCAGCGAACAATAATGTAAAGCTACATCAGAATCAAAACAGAGAGCCTGAGAGACAAAAGTCACTGGAACACACTAATGATGGAAGCAACAACAGGCAAAGGCAGCCTCAAAGTGAGGAATATGTGCAACCAAATCAGTCTGATTCATATACCACTGAGACACCTGACAGAGAGAGGCCTTATTCAAGTAATAATGACCAATCAGAAACAACTCCTCATACTGAAACAACAACTGAAGACAGATTTCCACACCCACCACCGGAGTTTTATGAACATTTCAATAAGTACAAATATATTGAAAATCCATTCGCAAGTTTTGATTTTGACTTTGATGCATACCTGGATCAGTTACGAGGAAATCCAGGCCCAGCTAACCAGCAGGAATATTCTGAAGATCAGGAAATAAAAAATAAGGAACTTCCAAAAGAAAATTACTATAAATCTGAAAGTGACACTGTTAAATCCACTGCATATCAAAATTTGGTGTCATCCACAACCACAGGAAAGCCAAGAACACAACAAAACGCCAAACCTGTAGAACATGTCAATATCAAACCTTCAAGACCGACAGTGAACCCAGGACAAACCACTGAATATATAAAAGAATATCAGGATACCAAATATAAGAAACCTCCAGAAGATGGTTACTATGAATCTGAAACTGACAATGTTAAATCCACTACATATCAAAATCTGGTGTCATCCACAACTACAGGTATGCCAAGAACAAAACAAAATGCAAAACCCATAGAACCTGTCCATATCAAGCCTACAAGACCAAGAGTGAATCACGGACAAACCACTGAATATATAAAAGAATATTACCCACCAGACCGCAATAAAAATATTTATAATGAAGAGATAGGAACACACAGCGAAGTGGTCGAGAATCAGAGACATACTCACCAAGACAGACCGACACATACTGACACAGAAAGTGTGCAGGACAGCGGTCACACAACCACCATAACACACGATCACACAACTACAACAACGCACACACCACAACGTGGTAAAGACACAGTCAATCGTCACATAAACCCTGATCCACTAACAGTGCCATTTTATTCTGGAGATGATGGCAACTTTTATGCCAATCCTGTCCCCATTCAGCCTCAGCGACAAGTAATAAACTATGCTGCAGGATCAAAAGACATTGAACAACTAACAGATACATATTACAAACGCCCCATACAAGAATATAACTCGGATGTAATTCAGTCTACAGAAAGAAACACCCACGTAACTAGTACTTCAGAATCTATCACTCAGTCTCAAAGAGATCTTTCTATTAATTCCATGGGTAATGTGAAAAATCAGAGACCATATGAGCTTTCTGTCACAACATCATATCCAGCAGTCAGAGAAAATGAAAATTCACTACGGCCCCTTACAGAAGTAGCCACAACTTCTTCGCGAGGTACAAAACCTCTACATCGAGGGCCTACAAGAAACAGGCCACAGAATTCTGCACATGTCTATGTGAGCCAAATTATGACAACCCGGACACCTGATGACATTTCTGCTAAGAGCACCTATTATGGTGGCAATGAATACCATCCACAAAATGTGACAATTCAATCAGAAATGCACATGAAGGAACCACTTGCAACTTCAACATGGTCTACAACACATCCCTTACACACAACTGTCGCCAGCAGCAACACACACCAACATCATGCAGCTCACATGCAATCCACAGAGTTCACACCTCCAAAACCACTAGCAGAACCACCTACCACCTTAAAAGAAAGTAATAATAAACAAAAGAAAATGGGCTATCCACTTATTCAGGAATCAGTAGAAGAAAATGACACCATCAAGCCAATGAGAGATTTCAAAAATGCACGAAGACAACAAAGTCATAAATCAGTAACCACTGCCACCCACACTACAACACTTCCTTCAGCAACAACTAGAGAATATCTTTCCACAAGTAGCACAACACAATACAGTAACTGGAAAACTTACAACACCTGGCAAGACAGAGTTCCAAATGAGCAGGAATTTGAACTTACAACTCCCACACAAACAAAATACAGAGGAACAGAAAACAATTCCGGGTTCAGGCTGAATTCAGAATTAGATCTCACCCCACAAACTCTTCCAGAATATACAACTGTAAAACTCACTAATATATATGACACACAGAGTTCATTTACACCTGTAACATATTCTGGGGTTCAGACTAGCACAAGACCAACAAATGAGCTTTTAGATTCGATATACGATATAGCAAAGACAATGTTTAAAATACAGCATGGAACTTCAGGTGAAAATGTATACTTCGACCCCAGTTCTGTGAGTGTTAACCAGAATCCTGTCACGGAGTTAATCCTTTACCATCCAAACACTACTACCACCACAACCTCCAACACCACCCGTCTGAAATCAAGACGTCGACGGCCAGCAAATAAAATTTCCAGACCACCTGGATTCATAACTCAGGTTACTAAACACACTCCATCTGCTGCTGACCACACTACACCTGCAACCTATACTATACAGCAGAGACCTTCAAAAACCCATCCTAGTTTAAATGTACGACGAGGCAACAGACCACAAGCAACGTCCCTGCCAAGTACTGCTGAAAATATCATTAATACAACCACATTGCCTTCTAATGACCTAGACATCAGATATAGTTCTCCATTGAAATCTCCTTCACCCACAAGCAGCCAAGCACCAGAAATACCACGACGGCTTAGACGACCAACAAAGACCAGAGTCGACGTAACTTCAACTGAAGCATACCCAGACAATGACCAGAGTGAATCATTTGAAAGACCATTACAAGATAGTGTCAACAGACTGAACAAGAAACCACTGGGAAGTATCATGACAACAGCACCACAAAGGTACAGTAGCAAATCACAAATTATGAATCTGTGACAGAAACCACAAACCCAGGATCATGTGTAAAGGAGTGAGCCCAAAGCACAGGTTTATTATACAGGTGCTTCCAGAAACAATAACAAACCAGAATAACATTTCAGTACTGACATATATGCAGAGTGTTTGTGAATTGCAACAATTTCTAAGAACTCAGGAATGTCAGGGGTCAGTAAAATCTCTATCGGAGTTCATATGCAACGGTGTGACTTCTCAGTCACCAAGTGATGGAGGCAGGGTCAGTCTCCATTCTTGCACCGCTAGCCATCTGAAAAGACAACAGCGTTTTGTTGAGCTCTTTGGTAAACTGTCAAAACTAAGCAGTTCAGCTGCAACATGTGAATTTATACCAAATTTCATATAACTATACTGATAAGTCCTTAGCCCAACCAGGAAGGAAACAAGCTACTATCCCCACATTTTATGGAACTTTGAGGTTCATTACCACATTCACAAGAGTCCACCACCTGTCCCTACCCTAGCCAAATCAATCCATTCCTCTGCACATCACAATTTTGACAGGTGTAGCTTGTTTCCTACCTGGTTGGGCTAAGGACTCATCCGCACCCCCGTAAAACTCATAAAATTAGATCAAATACAGACTACAAAAAATATCTACAACAGAACTACATCCTGTGTTGTCACATTACTAATAAGAACATTTATGCTGTATTTTATGTGCTTTTCTTTCAACCTATGCAATTCAGAAAAATAAGCACAAAGATATTAAATTCATGAAAAATTCACAGACAAAATGTAGCCACTTGCAATATAGTCTGCATTTCCAAGTAACATCAAAATACCAGTTCTTATGAAATACTGATGAGTCTTGGAGCAGAATATGCTCCATCCTTCTCACTTCACAATTTCTGAGGAGAAGGAAGAAAGAGTTTGCAGTTTTAGGAAAGAACTGATACACCACGTCTACCTGAATATAAGACAACCCTGCATATAAGATTACATTAGGAAAACAGCTATACCAAAGTTGTTTAACTCTGTTTGTGATTACAAGGTCACTGCCTACTTCCAGATGAGTACAAACCATTCTTGTCTTATATTCAGGAAGGTACAGTATTTGAGTAGGCAGGCCAAAATTAAATTTATATACACTGAAATGAAAGCAATTAAATTGAAAACCCTGTCTTTAGAAGAAGTCACAATAACAGAGAGCTATTGACCTGCAGGGTGGAACCAAGTGTTACCCCAGCAACATATATCCAGCAGCCAGCAGTACCTGCCAGCCCAAATGTCTATAACAGCTCTCAGCGTTACAACCCTACTCAGTATGATCCATATTACAACATATATGACGAAGATGTGGAGATATACAGAGATGTTGGTGGTAAGTCATAAAGTGTGATACTGTAAATCATAAGTGTTATAGTAATGGCATCATGACTATTAACATTTTCCATGTTGGGTTGTTACTCATGACTTCCTGCATATTGACAAGTCTAATGTTACTGTGTAACTATATGGACTTAATAAATAGATAAACTATTTTTTGTCAGGATAGTTTCAAGGACACCTAAATTATGTTGCTGAACACACACAAACTGTAACTATTTGTTCACTGTTGAATAATGGTGAGGTATGCTACTTTTACTGACCTCACCAAACTGGGACAAAAAGGAAAATGATTTTAAGTGAAATACTTAATGCCCATTATGCAAAAGATTAAAACAAGCTTCTTATGGCACAGCTGGCACAAGCCCTAATTCTATCACATAGATATTTGTGTGTTTTGTCAAAATTGTTAAATATTTTCTAGAAAATACAGATGCTGTCAGAGTGTGTTGTTGCAATAGTGGTCTCAGAGAGGCATTCATAAAATGTGTATATATTTATATTGCAGCAGTAAACACCAGTACAGTAGTACATAATCATGTCTCGAGATCAGAATGCAGGACGAAATCACAGTGTGAGGATTGATAATAGTACATTCAAGAGGGTGGAAGAGTTTAAATATTTGGGAACAACTTTAATAAATCAAAATTTTATTCCAGAAGAAATTAAGAGCAGATTGAGGTCAGGAAATGCTTGCTATTATTCGGTGCAGAATCTTTGTCTTCCAGGTTGATATCCAAAAACTTAAAGATCAAGATATATAGAACTATATGTAAAATTTTGCCTGTTGTTTTGTATGGGTGTGAAACTTGGTCGCTGACATTGAGGGAGGAAAGGAAGCTGAGGGTGTTTGAGAATATGGTGTTGAGGAGAATATTTGGCCCTAGGAGGGACGGGGGAATGGAGGAGATTGCATAACAAGGAGCTAAAT
>Ga0123352_10009695_pt1 | contig 15083 bp, 18 predicted proteins | sample TergutLab28metaG_FD_89700 | JGI IMG/M metagenome (GOLD analysis project Ga0123352, IMG submission 89700) | Labiotermes labralis P1 segment gut microbial communities from Petit-Saut dam, French Guiana - Lab288 P1 | ecosystem: Host-associated > Arthropoda: Insects > Digestive system > Gut ... | reverse complement strand
TAGAGTGTAGTTGGCAAACTTAACTCCAAACTTTAAATTATACTCCAAACTCTAAAAAACTAAACTCTATGCTCTAAACTCTATACTCTAAAAAAAGTGGCAACTCAAAATTTATCAGAATACGATATTCAAAATATTCCGACAAGGGATATTATCAGCGAACAAAACTACGCTATTGCTGTAGCTGATTGGAATCCGCAAGTAACACACGCTTTGCTGAAAGGCGCGGTTGATACGTTGATTGAATGCGGTGTAAATGAGGAAAATATAAAGACAGTTCACGTTCCCGGAACATTTGAATTGACGTTCGCAGCGAAAAGATTATGCGATGATTTTGAAGCTCTTTATGATGCGGTTATCGTTTTGGGCTGTGTGATACAAGGCGAAACACCGCATTTCGACTATGTATGTCAAGGAGTAACTGCGGGAATTACAAAATTGAATACCGAAAGAGATTGTCCTGTAATTTTCGGAGTTCTCACGGTCAATACTTTACAGCAAGCATTAGACCGCGCAGGCGGAGTTCACGGAAACAAAGGTGTAGAAGCTGCAATTACCGCAATAAAAATGGTAAATGTTGTTTGGTAGTTTCAAGTTCTTTTTATACTTTTGCACCTGCTTTTCGAGAAAAGCATTTGGGGCAGTTACCAAAGTGGCCAACTGGGGCTGACTGTAACTCAGCTGTCTTCGACTTCGGAGGTTCGAATCCTTCACTGCCCACGAAAACTGATTTCAAATTTCAGATTCCAAATTTCAAATTTAGAATAATTTGAAATCTGAAATTTCAAATTTGAAATCAATCTTGCGGGAGTAGCTCAGTTGATAGAGCATTAGCCTTCCAAGCTGAGGGTCGCGGGTTTGAGTCCCGTCTCCCGCTCAAAAAGCCGATAATCGAAAAGATTAACGGCTTTTTTGTTTATTTCGTACAACATATACTGTATAATTAAACTTTTTGCCGTAATTTTGTATTTTTAAAAATCGCGTGAAAAAACTTGATATATACATGTTGAAGCGTTTTCTTACGCTTCTTGTGATGACTTTTCTTATTTGTGTCTTTATTCTGCTGATGCAACTTATGTGGATGCGGATAGATGATTTAGTAGGAAAAGGCATTCCTGTCATATTATTGGCTGAATTTTTTCTATATGCTGCATTTACGGTTGTGCCGTTGGCTTTGCCGTTGGCAATACTGTTGGCTTCGCTGATGACTTTCGGGAATTTGGGCGAAAATTTTGAACTTACAGCGATGAAAGCCGCCGGAATTTCGCTCTTTCGCATTATTCGACCGCTTGTTGTCGGTGTACTGCTTATTTCTTTCGGTGCGTTCATTTTTTCAGACAGAGTACTTCCTATGGCACAGTCGAAACTTTGGGCGTTGATTTTTTCTCTGCGTCAAAAATCGCCTGAATTGGATATTCCTGTGGGCGAATTTCATTCAGGAATCGATGGATTCACAATTTACGTTCGAGGCAGAGAGGGAGGATTGCTGAAAGATTTGATGATTTACGATTTTTCGGAAGGTTTTAATAATGCAACTGTTATGACAGCCGATTCGGGTCGCGTACAAACTACTGCCGACCAACGGCATTTGTTGCTCACACTGTATCATGGCGAAAGTTTTGAAAATATCCGACAACGCGATGCCGACAGAAACCGGCATCCGACAAGTATTCCGTATCGGCGCGAAGTATTTGCAAAAAGACAAATGCTGATAGAGTTTGATAATGAATTTAATCGATACGATGTGTCGGTATTGCGCGACCAGCACATCAGCAAAAATGTGGTGGAACTTCGTGCTTCGATTGACTCGGTAAGCGAAATACTTGATGTAAGGTTGGCACAGCAAGGACGCGATATTATTCATCGTAATTATTTGGGACGAGAAGTTTCAGGTGTGCGAGAATTTGAACGACCTGCCGACATGGATATACAAAACTACAGACTGGATTCGCTGTTTTTGTCGCTGTCGCAAAATGCGATGGAAATGGCAGCTACGCAAGCCTTGTCGAGAGCGCGCGAACGCAGAGACCAAGTTCAGTACAATAGATTAATGGTAAACAGCGACATTGTATATGTGCGGAGGCATTTGGTTGAACTGCATCGAAAATTTACGTTGCCGTTTGCCTGTTTGATATTCTTTTTCATTGGCGCACCGCTCGGCGCAATTATTCGCAAGGGCGGACTTGGAATGCCTGCCGTTGTTTCGGTTTCGATGTTTATCGTATATTATATCATCGACAATACAGGTTTCAAAATGGCTCGCGACGGTGCTTGGGAAGCATATCAAGGCATGTGGTTAAGTTCGTTCGTTTTGTTGCCGATAGGTATTTTTCTTACCTACAAAGCTGCCGTTGATGCCACTTTGTTTAGTTTAGACCATTATAAAGCCATTTGGGAAAAAATTAAAATGAAAATTACGAGTTATAAGCTACGAGTTACAAGTAGTCATTCTCGTAATTTGTAACTAAAAAACTTGTAACTTATTTCTTATGAAATCAACAATACTAAACACAATCGAAGAAGCCATTGACGATATTCGCGATGGAAAATTCGTTATCGTGGTGGACGATGAAGACCGCGAAAATGAAGGCGATTTTATTTGCGCAGCGGAAAAAATTACGCCCGAAATGGTCAATTTTATGATTACGCACGGTCGCGGACTTGTTTGCGTGGCGATTGTCGAGGAGCGTTGCGACGAACTCAACCTCGAAATGCAAACGCAAAAAAACACGTCGATTTATTCCACACCGTTTACCGTAAGTGTCGATAAAATAGAAGGTTGCACAACAGGCGTTTCCACTGCCGACCGCGCTGCGACCATTCGCGCATTAGCCGATACGAGTTCAACGCCCGAAACCTTTGGTCGTCCCGGACATATTTTTCCGCTTCGTGCGCGTTCTCGCGGAGTTTTACGCCGTGCCGGACACACCGAAGCAGCGGTCGATTTGGCACGTTTGGCTGGTTTGTATCCTGCGGGTGCGCTTATCGAAATTATGAACGAGGATGGAACAATGGCGCGTTTGCCCGAATTGATTGAGGTGGCGAAAAAATACGACCTGAAAATCGTTTCGATAGAGGATTTAATCGCCTATCGTCTGCGCAACGAATCGCTTATTGAAAAAGGCGAAACAGCCGATATGCCGACCGATTACGGACATTTTAGAATCACGCCTTTCCGCCAAATCTCAAACGGAAAAGAACATATCGCGCTTGTAAAAGGCGAGTGGCAAGCCGACGAAGCGGTTTTGGTGCGTGTGCATTCGTCGTGCATCACAGGCGATATTTTTGGCTCGTGCCGATGCGAGTGCGGTGAACAGCTTCACCGAGCAATGGAACTGATTGAAAAAGAGGGAAAAGGCGTTCTCGTTTATATGATTCAAGAAGGTAGAGGAATTGGTTTGATGAACAAAATAAAAGCATATAAACTTCAAGAGGAAGGTTTGGATACGGTTGATGCGAATTTGCATTTGGGTTTTGATGCCGATGAGCGCGATTACGGTATTGGCGCGCAGATTTTGCGTTCTGTTGGAGTGAATAAAATTCGCCTAATGACCAACAATCCGAAAAAACGCATTGGTTTGGAATCGTATGGATTATCTATTGTCGAAAATGTTCCGCTCGAAATAACGCCCAATAAACACAACATTTTCTATATGAAAACCAAAAAAGATAGAATGGGACACGATTTGCATTTTTGAAAAAACTAATAACTGATAAAAAGCTCATTTGTAAAAAAATAATCGTATGAATATAAAAGTCGAAAACCTACAGTTTTCTTACGGTGCAAAAAAGGTGCTGAATGTTTCAAACACCGAATTTGAACAGGGGAAAATTTACGGAATTGTTGGAAAAAACGGAGTAGGGAAAACCACGTTTTTTAAAGCACTAACCAATATCATTACCAATTACAAAGGCTTGGTATTGATTGATAATGTGAGTATTAAGGAAAATCTTAAACCACTGTCGAAAGTTGGTATCGTGCTTGATGATATGGAGTTGTACAAAAGTCAGACAGGATTGTTCAATATGCGCTATTTTGGCGGATTGCGCGGTGGTTTTGATGAGGAACGAGCGCTACAACTCGCCCAAGAACTTGAAATTGCCGACAGCATCAACCGAAAAGTGAACACGTATTCGCTCGGAATGAACAAAAAACTTATTCTGTTGATTTCGGTGATGAACGATGCCGAAGTGTTGATTTTTGACGAGCCGTTTCGCGGACTTGATGCTAAAAGCGTGAGTTGGTTTAAAAATTATCTGCTCAATTTGAAAAAAGAAGGGCGAATGATTTTGATTTCGAGTCATATAAAAGAGGATATCGAAACGCTGTCGGACAAAGTGTTGGTGATGGCTGATGGTGATTTCCGTCACGAATTTGACTTGAAAGCCGATGCGCAGAAGTATATTTATCACGTTGAAGTGAGCAATAAATCGGCTTTCGCGGCATTGCTTCGCGATGGTGGAATTTCGTTTGACGAACAGGAAAAATTGATAAAATTTGAACTTGACGAAGCCGAATACAAGGAGTTATTTAAGCAAGCAGTTGCGCAAGGTGTTGAATTTTATCAAATTAAGAAAGAAAGTAAATTTGTGGATTTAATAAAATAGGAGGACACGGAAAATGGAATCGAAAAATATTTTCAAAATGGAAATGTATAAAAATCGCAACAATAAACCATATTTGTTGGTAATCGCGATTTTGATAACAATGGCAGCAACGGCAACTTTTTTGGGCGTTGCTATGATAGAAGGTTATATTGATAGTGGCGGAAGTTTGTTACCTGTTTTGGCTTCGCTGATTATTTTCTTGGTACTCGGTTTGGCGATTTTCTCGCTTCTTTATCCGTTTCATTTGCTGAATGTGGATTATAAAAACAAAGTGATGAGTCTGATTTTTGCCAGCGGAGTTTCGCGTGAAAAATATTATTTCGTGAAAATCGGCGCAACAATTCTCACTTGCCTGATAGCGATGTTTGCGATTTTATTCATTCCGACTGTAACATTTTTACTCATTTATACTGAGGAATTTGTGTGGGCGATACAACTTGTTATCAGCGAATTTGATGTAATGAATATCTTTCCGTTTTTGTTGTTTTTCGTTTTCAGCGCATTGGCAAGCATTATTACGCTGACAACTTCGGTCATTATTACCAAAGGAAAAGCGGCGGGAATTTTCCTGTTTTTTGGTTTTTCATTTCTCATATCTACCGTGCAATCAAGTGCAACAATGCCCGCGCTTTTTGATTCGGCTTTTGAAACAGAAATTTTCAATCTCAATAATTATCTGTACATAAGCACGCTGTTTGCGATAGTTCAAAGTATTATTTTCGCTTTGGTTGGTTTGAGTGTTTTGAGAAAGCAAGATTTGTAGAAAAAATCAATCGGCAGATTGACATTTTCTGTTTTTATGCAATTTTTTTTGAAAAATGTTTGTTCGTCAGAAAAAATCAACTACCTTTACGCCAACAAATAATTTAATGTAAAACCAATTTTAAAAAAGAAAAACAATGAAAAGTGTAAAAGGAACACAAACAGAAAAAAACCTGCTATGCTCGTTTGCAGGTGAAAGTCAGGCACGTATGCGATATACGTATTTTGCGAGTACAGCGAAAAAAGAAGGTTACGAACAAATCTCAGCTATTTTTTTGGAAACAGCAGAGCAAGAAAAAGAACACGCTAAAAAATTCTTTAAATACCTCGAAGGCGGCGACGTTGAAATTACGGCTTGCTATCCTGCGGGCGTGATTGGAACGACAGCCGAAAACTTGCTGGCAGCTGCGATGGGCGAACACGAAGAGTGGTCAGACCTTTATCCTCATTTTGCCGAAATTGCTGACCAAGAAGGATTTCCGAAAATCGCTGATACATTCCGCAAAGTAGCGGCAGCGGAAGTGGAACACGAAAATCGTTATCGCCGTTTACTCGAACGTATCGAAAACGGAACAACATTCAAGCGCGACGAGGAAGCTAATTGGCAATGCCGTAACTGCGGTTATGTTCACGTAGCTGCGGAAGCTCCAAAAACTTGTCCTGCCTGCGTTCACCCGCAAGCGTACTTTGAAATAGAGAAACAAAATTATTAAACGCACGAAAGCGCGAAGGCGCGAAAAAATCCTCCTTGAAAAAGGAGGATTTTTTTATGAAGCTTTCTATAAATTTCTATTTGATAAACCCTTAGTAGTCGAAAATCACACACAACAAAACCTTATTCCTTTATTTGTTCCTAAAAATAAGGGAATAAGGGCGTTTTTAGAAAAATGTATAATATTATATCACTAAGGGTTTTGTTTTTGCGTAAATTTACGTTTTGTAACTTCACAACTTTCGCTACTGATTGATGAACTCAATTCGCCCCCTTACCGCAACCTACTCAACGATTTCAACAACGCAATATCTTTGCCGATTGCACGAATTGCGAGCCAATTCAGAATAACGCAAACCAGCGGAAATGCCGATGGAATGTTCAAACTCCATTCGGCGTTCATACTTCTTGCGCCTTGTGTTACAGTCAGAAAAAATACTGCGTAATATCCTAACATTAACACCGTGTTTGTTATCGAAAGTCGTATTTGTAATGGGCGTTGTTTGTACAAAAAAATGATAATCAGAGTGATAATCGGAATTATTGCCGAAATTATTTTGAGCGACCAAGTGTTTGAACTGTTCAAAATAATGGTCTCTCCTGCAATTTCTGCGACAAATCCTTGATGAGTCAATTTGTAAAGAAATACGTTTTCGGCATCGTAAAGATTTGCCGTCGGCATAAAAAATGCAAGGCTCATCAAAACGACTATCGCCAAAAAATAAACTGTTTGTATTCGTTGTATCATATCAAATTTTTTTTCCTATTTTTATCCAGTTTTTGTCGCGAACTTCGTAAATTCGCTCGACAATATCCGTTACTTTTAAACCTTCCAACACATTTGTTGTGATTGTGCCTTTGTCGAGCAGTTTTTCAATCACATTTTCAAATATATAATGGTGGTTTTGCGCCGAGCCTTTGTATGCGCCGTAATCGTTCGGCGGATTTGAAGGCGCGAGTTCGGGCATTTCGTAATCTTTTACGTGGCAATAAACGACTTCATTCATATATTGTCCCGCAACTTTTATCGTTCCTTTTTCGCCGATAATCGTGATGCTGCTTTCGAGATTTGTATCCCAAACGGCTGTTGAATAGTTCAAACTGCCCATTCCGCCGTTAATAAAATCGAAAGTTACCACGCCGCTATCCTCAAAATCGGTCAAATCTTTGTGGTTGAAATCGGCAAAATTTCCTTGAATATTCGTAATGTCGCCGAAAAGCCAATACATTATATCAATGAAATGCGAAAATTGGGTAAAAAGCGTTCCGCCGTCGAGTTTTGCATCGCCGTGCCAACCGTCTTTTTTGTAATATCGGTCGTCGCGATTCCAATAGCAATCCAATTTTACCATATAAATATCGCCGAGTGTGCGATTGCTCATAATTTCTTTGAGCCAAACCGAAGGCGGCGAATAGCGGTTTTGCATCACGCAAAAAACGTGGCGCGACATTTCGAGCGATTTAAACACAATTCGCTCGGCATCGCGTTTGGTGAGCGCAATCGGTTTTTCGAGAACAACGTGTTTTTCGGCGTTCAATGCTTTTTTAGCATATTCGGCGTGATTGCCATTTGGCGTGCAAATGCAAATTACGTCGATATCCAAACCGGCTGACAGCAACTCGTCAAAATCGGAAAAAAACGGCACTTCGATATTTTCCAAACCTAATTGTTCTTTCGGAAGAACGTCGCAAACCGCAACTAATTCCGAATCTTTATTGCGACGTATCATTTCCGCGTGGCGTTTTCCGATATGTCCTTGTCCAATTACTGCAAATTTTATCATAATTTTGTGGTTTTTTTTGTCAGAATCAAGATTTTTAGGATTTTTGGATTTTCAGGATTTTTTTGTCGGAATCAAGATTTTTCTGATTTTAAGATTTACAGGATTTTATCTTGTTAATCCTATAATCTTGTAAATCTTGATTCAGACAATTACCTTGATTCAGATAATTATTTCATCATTTTTCAATAAATATTTCTCTCCTGTTTCGGGGCAAATTGCCGTGTGATTTTCATCAAACTGCAATCTGTGACCGTTTTTGCTTACCCAACCGATTTGTCGTGCCGGATTTCCGACAACCAACGCGTATGGTTTTACAGGTTTTGTAATCACTGCACCTGCGCCAATCAGCGCATATTCACCGATTTCATTTCCGCAAACAATCGTGGCATTTGCGCCGATTGTCGCACCTTTGCGAACAAGCGTTTGTGCATATTCGCTTCGGCGATTGACGTGGCTTCGCGGATTTATCACATTGGTAAAAACCATCGAAGGACCAAGAAATACATCGTCTTCACAAATTACGCCTGTGTAAACCGAAACATTATTTTGAATTTTCACGTTTCGACCCAGCACAACGTCGGGCGAAATTACTACATTTTGTCCGATATTGCAATTTTCGCCAATGGTGCAATTGGGCATAATGTGCGAAAAATGCCATATTTTTGTGCCGTTTCCGATTTGACAGTCGGAATCAATTACGGCAGTTTCGTGTGCGAAAAAGTTGTTCATAATTTTTCTATTGTCTGAATCAGGATTTTCTTGATTTTTGGATTTTCAGGATTAATCAAGTTAATCTTGTAATCTTATAAATCTTGATTCTGACGATTTTTTGGATTATATATTTTCTTAAACTGTAAACTTGTTGAACCAAAATTAATGAGCAACCCAACAGGAAAATCGTATGCAACTACATAATTTTTCACTTGTGCTAAATGTACATTTTCCAAATCAATAATGGCTTTTAATTCAACTATAACTTGATTTTCGACAATGAAATCTGCACGACGCGTGCCAACTTCTATGTCATCGTAATAAATTGTTTGTTCAATCTCTCTGCCAAATTTCAATCCGGCTCGTTGCATTTCTATTGCAAGGCAACGCTGATAAATAACTTCTTGAAATCCGTTGCCGAGTGTATTATGCACTTTCATCGCGCAACCATTGATTTTATAAGTTATTTCATCTAATGTCATAATTTTTCTCTTTTTTGTCAGAATTAAGATTTTCTTGATTTTTGGATTTTCAAGATTAATCAAGTAAATCCTGTAATCCTCCAAATCCTGATTCTGACGAATAATCCTGTAAATCCTAAAATCTTATAAATCTTGATTCAGACAATTATTCAGACAATTTACAATATATTCAAGTTGCTCCTCACTCAATTCCGTATGCATCGGCAACGACAACACGCAAGCACACAATTTTTCGGCAATCGGAAAATCGCCTTCTTTGTATCTTTCGTCTTTGTATGCTTTTTGCAAATGGAGCGGAACAGGATAGTAAATCATTGCGGGAATGCCTTTTTCCTCTAACGATTTTTGCAATGCGCTTCTATCTACATTGTTCAGTTTCAAAGTATATTGGTGAAAAACGTGCGTCGATTTTTCCGTTCGCACCGGAATGGTCAATTTTTCATTTCCTGCGAAAGCCTTGTCGTAATACGCAGCGGCTTTTTGACGAGCCGAAATGTAACTGTCCAAATGCTTCAATTTCACTTCCAAAATCGCTGCTTGAATGCTATCCAAACGCGAATTTACACCAACTACATCGTGATAATAACGAACAACCATTCCGTGATTGGCGATTGAACGCATTTTCGCGGCTAATTCGTCGTTGTTGGTAAAAATTGCTCCGCCATCACCAAAACAACCGAGATTTTTCGACGGAAAAAACGACGTACAACCAATATCGCCCATACAACCTGATTGCACTTTTCTACCATCGGAAAATGTATAAACCGAGCCAATCGACTGACAAGCATCTTCCAATACATACAAATTGTGTTCTTTTGCCACTTCCATAATTGCTTCCATATTAGCATTTTGTCCGAAAAGGTGAACAGGGACAATCGCTTTTGTGCGTGGTGTAATGGCTTTTTTGAGCGATTCGATAGAAATATTAAATGTATCAAAATCTACATCAACCACAACAGGCGTAAGTCCAAGCAACGCAACAACTTCGGCAGTTGCAATGAATGTAAAAGTCGGCGTAATTACTTCGTCGCCCGGCTTCAAATCGAGTGCCATAAGCGCAATTTGAAGTGCGTCCGTGCCGTTTCCAACAGGAATGACGTGTTTTACACCCAAATAATTTTCCAACGATTTTTGAAAATCGTTCACTTTTCCGCCTTTTATAAAAGTCGTTGTATCAATTACTTCTTGAATGCCGGCGTTTACTTCGGCACGTATTTTTTCGTATTGGCTGGTCAAATCGACCATTTGAATTTTGTTCATAAACTTTGAAAATTTTGAATTTTGAATTCTGAATTTTGAATTTTGAATTCTGAATTTTGAATTTTGAATTTTGAATTTCAAGAAAACAATTTTGAATTCAAAATTCAAAATTCAAAATTTCTCAAAAAATTACTTCGTTTCAGTTGGAACATCCTCTGCCGAAGCAAAAACCGAATTTTTATCTACTTTAATTCGCACGTTTTCAGCAATTTCGATAATCACGGCATTGTCTTTCAAATCTCTTACTCTGCCGTAAATTCCACCCGAAGTTACAACTTTATCGCCTGCTTTCATCGATTCGCGTTGCTGTCTGATTTCTTTCTGACGTTTTTGTTGCGGACGAATCATAAAGAAGTAAAATACTACAAAAATCATAACCATCATTAAAAGAAAGCTATGTTGTTGAAAAAAAGTTGGCTCTGGTGTGCCTTCTAATAAAATACTTAATAATTCCATTGTTTTTTATTTTTAAATTTATTTGAGTTAGATAATTTTAAAATTCCACAAATATAGCGGTTATTTTTTGAACGAAACGACCTTTATAAACTTATTTTCAGATTTTAATTGATTTACAACATTATCCAAAACGCCGTTTACAAACGTACCGCTTTTTTCGGTGCTGTATTTTTTCGATATTTCGATGTATTCGTTCAGCGTAACGTTGATTGGAATGGTCGGAAAATTGCAAATTTCGGCAATTGCTGTTTGCATTATCAAAATATCCATAAAAATAATCCTGTCCAAATCCCAATTTCGCGTGTGTGCATCGATTATTTTCAAATATTCATCGCCGTTTTCTATCGTGCATCTCAACAGTTTCATTCCAAATTCGCGGTCGTCCTCGCTACGAAACATCGGCATAAGTTCTTGTTCCGTGCCATTTTCCGCCTCGAAATGTTTTAGCGTTTTCAATATAAAACTTATCACAATTTCTACATCGTCTATCACAAAAATGCTTTGTTCCTCAATCACCTCGTCGAGTTCCTCGCTGTTCAAAAGTGTTTTTTTATATATTTTTCGCCAAATTTCTTTATCTGCCTCATAATCTGTTTCTTTCGCATTCATATACGCTTCGTAAAAATCGGCAGAAATAATTTCGTCGTACAGATTTTTTATCAATTCGGGATGATTTACCCACGACAGTTTTCGTTTTTTCAAATAATCGATTAATTGCTCATTTTCTGAAAGTTGAGCAACGAAATGATTATCTGCAAATCGTGTATTCGGATTGAGGTCTTCCTCGGTTGGGCGCAATTTGTTTCGCCGCGCGTCAATTCGGTCTGCGGCATATCGGGTAATGTCAAGCGACAATCGCAGCAGTTGAAAATAAAGGTCGTAAGTTTTTTCTAAACTAAAAATTAGCTCTTTTTCAGCCATTGGCAACGACTTTCCATCGCCTTTGTAATGAGAATATAAGATTTGTATAACCTTAACTCGTAATAATGCCCGATTTATCATGAATGTTTTGTAATATGCTTTTTTGCGGTGCAAAGTTATAACTTTTTTCTTAGTTTCGTATGCTTGATGTAGAAAAACATTTTAATTTAATAAAATATTTTTCACTATACACTAAATGAAAAATTACAAAAAATTGCGCTGAATTTTAATTACTTACACAGATTTGTAAATATTTTTTGTGATTTGCAAACAATTTTTATTGTTTTATTTGTGTGAAATGTTTGCTCATATAAAAAATATGCTTTACATTTGCACCGTAAACAAACAGATAAATTTTTCATAGTTAAGGTTTAGGTTAAAATGTAATAATGGGAGGCTGTGAAGTTTCCCATTATTTTTTTCTATAATTTTTGCCCGAGAAATTTGTATATATCAAATAAAAATTTGTACTTTTGTCATCGAAATTAAAAACTTCTCATGGAAATAGGAGACATTATATATATTATTCTTATAGGAATTTTTGTTTTGGGCGGACTTTTGAGAAGAAGAAAAAGATCGGCTCAACGGCAGGAACTTCAAGAAGAAGAAGTTGAAACTGCACCTGCTTTTTCGGGACAAGGTGTGCAGGATTTTGACGACTGGTTGATGGGAAAAGAAATTGCTCAACCGAAACCAATTCCCGTAACTCCCGAAAAAAAGACTGTTAAAAATCAGAATGCTGACATTTTTTTTGATTTACGTCCAAAACAAAAAACTGCGAAACCAACAAAACCGCAAAATTTTCCGGATTTAAGTTCAAATTTGAGAGTCAAAAAAAACAATAACATAAACTTAAACATAGAATTAAATACGGCGGAAGATGCGAGGAGAGCGTTTATATACTCTGAGATATTTCAACGCAGGTATTAAAATCTACAAAAAATTTATAGTTTTCATAATAAATCTGCTTATTGTAAAATAGAAGTTTATAAAATCAAAAAATACACAATAAGAGTTCCGACGGAAAAAGTCGGAATTCTTTTTTGTTAAATTAAAAATACACCCCAAACCCCTAAAGGGGCTTTTGGAAAGTGCAAAGAAGGATAGACTGTAAAAAAAATGAAAGTTGAAATTAAAAAACCTCAGAAAGTCTGTAAGTCCCCTTTAGGGGATTTAGGGGTTGGGGTAAATTTTTAAAAATGAAAATATTATGGCTGTAACTTACATGACCGAAGAAGGTTATAAAAAATTGGTAGAAGAATTGAATGAAATGGAAAGAGTACAACGTCCTGCCATTTCGAAAATGATTGCCGAGGCGCGCGACAAAGGCGACCTTTCGGAAAATGCCGAATACGATGCCGCGAAAGAAGCGCAAGGTTTGCTCGAAATGAAAATATCGCAACTCAAAGAAACGATTGCTTCGGCGCGTATGATAGACGAATCGAAAATCAACACAAGCGAAGTTCAAATTCTCACGCGCATAAAAATTAAAAACGTGAAAAGCGGACAAATAATGTCGTATATGCTTGTTTCGGAAAGCGAGGCAAACCTGAAAGAAGGCAAACTTTCGGTAACAACGCCTATTGCAAAAGGTTTGCTCGGCAAAAAAGTGGGCGACATTACCGAAGTGCAAGTTCCATCAGGAAAAATGGAGTTTGAAGTAATGGAAATTTCACTTTAAAATAATTTTGAATTCTGAATTCTGAATTTTGAATTGCACGTTTGTTTTAGATTTTTCAAATCCTAAATAATTCAGAATTCAAAATTCAAAATTTTCTCTTATGACTCTATTCAGTAAAATAATTGCCGGTGAAATTCCTTCGTACAAAATTGCGGAAGATGAAAATTTTTACGCTTTTTTGGATATAAATCCGCTCACGAAAGGACATACGCTTGTTGTGCCGAAAATCGAGGAGGATTATATTTTTAATCTTAACGACGAAATTTTGGGAAATCTGATGATTTTCTCAAAAAAAGTTGCCCAAGCTATCGAAAAATCAATTCCGTGTGCGCGCATTGGCGTTACCGTTATCGGCTTGGAAGTGCCTCACGCTCACATTCATTTGATTCCAATTCAAAACGAATCGGATATGAATTTGAAAAATCCGAAACTGAAACTTTCCGCAGAGAAAATGACGGAAATTGCGGAGAAAATAAGGAGTAATTTTTGAATTCATAAAACGAAAAATCGCACTAAAACTCCAATTTGTTCAAAATGAATAAATTGGAGTTTTTATTTTCTGAGTGTTTACGAGCAATTTTTTAACTATCAAAAATTTATGTATTTTTGCACTGTTATCAAAAACCCGAAAATTAAGATTAAATCACTTTGAATTTTTCAGCGCAAGACATAAAATACATTCCCGGAGTTGGTCCAAAACGGGCTGAACTACTGAGCAAAGAACTCGAAATTCGCACTGTCGATGATATGTTGCGACATTATCCGTACAAATATGTGGACAGAAGTCGCTTTTATTATCTGCACGAAATTTCGGAGGATATGCCTTTTATCCAAGTGCGGGGAAAAATTTTGCGTTTTGAAAAACACGGCGAAGGGCGAAAACAACGCTTGACAGCCGTTTTTACCGACGGCAGAAAAACCGTTGAACTCGTTTGGTTTAAAGGCACGAAATTTATTTTGGAAAAATATAAACCGAACGTTGAATACGTTATTTTCGGAAAGCCGACTTTGTTCAACGGAAATTTCAATATCGCGCACCCCGAAATCGATGAAGTGTCGCAACTTCCGCCACCCGAAAAAATGGGTTTGCAACCATTCTATAACACGACCGAAAAAATGAAAAATAATTATCTGAACTCGAAAGCAGTGCAGAAAATTACTTTTTCGCTCATCAATCACCTCAAAAACAGCGATATTCCCGAAAGTTTGCCCGAATACGTTTTGAAAAAATACGCCTTGCTCAACTTGAAAGAGTCGTTGATGAATGTGCATTTTCCGCAAAACGCAAAAATTCTGAACGATGCTCGTCAACGTCTGAAATTCGAGGAACTTTTTTACATTCAACTGAGCATTCTGCAACAAACAAGCTGGCGAAATCAGAATATCAAAGGATTGAAATTCAGTCAAATCGGGCATTTTTTCAATACTTTTTACAACGAATATTTACCGTTTGAACTGACAAACGCACAAAAAAAAGTGCTTCGTGAAATCCGCACCGATGTTGGAAGCGGGAAACAAATGAATCGCTTGCTTCAAGGCGATGTCGGAAGCGGAAAAACGCTCGTTGCGCTGATGGCGATGCTGATGGCTGTTGATAATGGTTGTCAAGCGGCGATGATGGCACCGACCGAAATTTTGGCAACGCAACATTTTGCTTCGCTCACCGAATTATTGGGAAATATCGGCGTAAAAATCGCGCTTCTCAC
>Ga0123352_10009694_pt1 | contig 15084 bp, 17 predicted proteins | sample TergutLab28metaG_FD_89700 | JGI IMG/M metagenome (GOLD analysis project Ga0123352, IMG submission 89700) | Labiotermes labralis P1 segment gut microbial communities from Petit-Saut dam, French Guiana - Lab288 P1 | ecosystem: Host-associated > Arthropoda: Insects > Digestive system > Gut ... | reverse complement strand
TCGGCGTAGACGGCAAAGAATTATTTAGAAGGCGTATAGAAGAAAACAATGTACAGCTTTTTACTCATTACAACCTAGACATACTCTTCTCCGGCGACCCGCAGCTGATAGCCGCATACTACGCCGCTGAGAACCAAGAAGTGCATACGGAACAGGTGCAGGAAGCTTTTGAACAGCATATAGCTGAGTATGGTTGGGATGATGAAATTGAAGCACCAACAATTATCGAGCCGGATATTGAGCCGGCAGTTGCTGATGAGCCGTTCCATCAGGCTTTACAAACAGAAGGTCATGATATGGTGAACTGGTCTGTTTCTTCAGGATATTTGCCACCGGGGTTAATGCTTGCAAGCACAGGCGCAATCTCAGGCACACCGGAAGAAAGCGGAAGATTTGAGTTTACTGTTCAGGCAGCTAATTTGGGCGGATATGTTACTCAAGAGATAGCTATTGTGGTTGCTGACGCACCGGATCCAAATAGAATGAGAGCCGCTACAGAAGAAGCGGCAAGTATTACAAGCGATTCTGCAACTATAAGCGGTTCCTTTGAAAACAATCGCGAGCTATCCGAATATGGATTCCACTGGGGAACTACTGACAGCCCAAGTAACCGAGTTGTTGTAGGCGTAACAGATGATCCTTCGTTAAGCTTCACCTTTGACCTTGAAGGACTTACACCTAGTACAACATACTACTTCAGAGCCTTCGCAGGCGCTTCACGAGGCGAGGTTTTAAGCTTTACAACTGAGCCGGATGAGCCTGAACAGGTTACTCCTTATATTTTGGTTCATGTTGGTGAAGAGATGATTATCGAAGGCGAGATATTATATTTATCGGACGATCGGGCGTGGACTCTTGAAATTGAAGTATTCCCAAGCGAAGATGTTGTAACAGGACAGCCGACTGTTATAGCTTCAGACCCGGAAGTATGGATTGAAGAGCATGATGGAGCCTTCTTGATCAGCGGCTCTGCTTGGTCATTCTTTGGGCCGTCTCTTATAGAAGTGACTGTGCCGACTGTTAATGGGGATATTGAAGTATCGTTCTATGTTAGTTTTTATAGTGTAGTCGTAAGATGATTTAAGTAAGTTAAGATGCCCCGCTTTTGCGGGGCATTAGACTTTAAAAAGTCGATTTCATTATATTTAACTGATTAACAGAAAAGCCTTTACCGGCTTATCGTTCATGACCTCGACTTTTCGGCTCTAGGGCTTTGACGGCTTTTTCAAGCGATTGGCTTAATCCCATTTCGCTTTTCATTGTGTCGGCTATTTCGGGAAAACCGTCTTCCCTCGCCCATTCTGCCGCTTTATTTGTGATACCGTCTATCAATCGTCCTTGCTTATTGGTCAAATTTGCTTTATATGGTTGTGGCGCTCCATCAGTCCAACCATACTTGAGCATATTTAGCCCTTTTACAGCCGTTTGGAAGCCCAAATAAGCGTCTTTAATCTTATCGTTGAGGTTTTCTCTTACTTGGGCCAACTCATTGCGTAGCGTGTCAATTTGAGCCTGTAGAGAGGTGACTATCTTTGCATGTTCGCCCTCGATGCCGTTCAATTTATTTTGCAACCTAGTATTTTCTCTTGATACTTCGCTCCATTTGCCTGTCATTTCGGCTACCTTGCCATGCAAGGTGGCGTTCTCGTTTTTCAAATACTGAATATCTGCTTTTCTTTCTTTTATAGCAACCTCATATTCCCTGTCTTTAAGGGATTTCTCTCTGCTGTCAAGCTGTCGCTCTCGCCCATCGGCGGCGGTCTCACGCTCGGTTACTGCATCCTCACGCTTTTTGACCTTGCCACGATTAACCCGAATATTCTTGATTTCCGCTTCGTTAGCTATATAGGCATTATTGCCCTCGATCGCCTTTACTGCGTCCTCATAAGACAAATCTGACTTGCCAAGCAAAGTCTTTTTCGGTATTGGTATTTCTTCGGTTTTTGCTTTCAGCCGCCGAAGTTCCCTTATCGGCTCGACCTCTTTTTCCAACTGCTTTTTCTCAGCTTCGATTCGGGCTTTATACTCGTCAGGCGTTAGATTGTACCCTCGCCCTTTTTCAGGCTCCTTAATTTCAATACCGTGTGCTTTGCAAATATCTTCAAGGGCTTTTCGCTCGGACAATCGCCACTCGTTTATCGCTCCCTTGCCCTTGCCATGCCCCATTTCTTCAAGGGCTTTTGCAAGCCCGTTTTGGGTGTCCATTCCCCTTGTATAATGACCAACAGGGATATAATCAATATGTAAATGAGGCGTTGCTTCGTCCAAGTGAAGCACCGCATTAAATACATGAAAATTCGGGTTGCGGTCTTGGAAACCTTTCATGTATTCATCAAGACATTTCGCTGCCAATTCCCCATCAGTCGTACCGACTTTTGAATCAGTCATATCACCAACTTGTACCAACGCTTCGTAGAATGATTTTTGTTTGTTGCTCCCTATCAAAACAGATTTTGCTCGTTGACTTTCGGGTGCTTCACCAAACATATGCTCATAGTAACTTGTATCGATTCTTCGGTCTGCTCGTGTCTGCTTTTCGTTAAACCGTTCTTGTGCTTCCCCAAAACATTCTCGGTATGCTTCATCAATGCTTTGGCTCTTATAAACGATATTGTTTTGTGTACGTTCGGGGTCTACATTTTTGAAATTGAACTCACGGTTATTGTGTGCCAATGCCCCCTTGCCCTGCACATGCGATATTGCTTTCCCTGCCATGCTAACACTCCCATCTTATCATACGGCTATGATAGCATAGTTTTGTTACTTTCGTCAAAAGTAACTCTTAGTACCTACGACAAACCGCTTTGCAGTTTTTCATAGGTACAGGGGGTCTGCCGACGGCTAAAAAACAAAAAATCACTCTCACCATGAGTGATTTTTTTATAATTCTATTCTTATCAGAAAAACAAGGGAAACTGATGAAAATGCTTATAATCTACAGTATAATAAAGTATGCTTGAAATAAATCAAAACAATTTGCAGTACGATATTTCTTATGGCCATCTGCTTCCGTCAACAATCCCTGTCAAGCGCGAAACTGTGCTAAGAAATACATATAACGTTGGATTCAAGAAAAACAAAATGATTCTTTCCTTTATGCCAGTACTTCTAATCATAAGCCATATTGTAGATATTGCAAACAATACAAAAAGGGGTGTTATTGAATTGAAAAAGTAATATCCTACATACATGAAAATAGGTAGTGTTCTCGGAAGTGTGGCAAAAAGCCACAAACAAGCCAACAAAGCAAAACAAAAATAATAATTCTCATTTTTTATCTCCACAGTTTTTCTCCATTTAAGTTTCAACACAATACCTATAATAGCACATAAGATTTGGAGAAACGCCAATGGATATAGTTCGTGATACCCAACCAGTGACCAAAACAAACCACTTAAAACGATTGGAATAATATATGAATAGAATAAAATGCTATACGCAATGCCCATTTACATGCCTCCTAAATGTAGAAAATATAAATTTTGTTCAACTATTCTTCAATTTCAACAAAGCCACAAACAATATCAATAACTTCCCAAAGCGTATCATCATCAATGGTTTCAATTATCCTATAATCTCTTGCTTTTAGGTCAACAGCCTTTATCTGGTCACACATTACAAAACCTGTCGTTGCTAATCCATTAAGGCAAATATGCAACGGACTATTGCGGTCAGTATTAGTGATAGGGCATATCACAATCATGTTACTTGCTTTTGAGAACGAAGGATTATTTACAACCAACACAGGACGATACCCAGACTGTTCATGTCCTTTGGTCGGGTCTAAATTCAATTTGATTATATCCCCCTGTTTTGGCTTTAACATACCTCATCACCTACTGGCTCTAAGTCTAACCATGCCTTATCCTCATCATTTAACTCATACGGCTGACCGTTCCAATCTTTCAATCGTTCAGCAAGCGGAATATGCTCCCTATGCTTTCTTGATTTTTTGATTATGATTTGATTTCGTTCTGCCAAAATACGGACTTGCTCATTTTCTTTTATACTTGCGGTTTCGAGAACAGCCTTTGGCAAGCGTATAGCTTGACTATTACCCCATTTCTGAATAGTGGCACGCATACTATCAACTCCTTTTGATATTAGTATACACAATGTAGATACATTTATCAATAGAAATTTTTATTTTTTTATTTCCAAAACTGCCACCACTTTTTTGAAGCGGTTTCGCTTTCTATAAATTTTGCTGCCCATCCATAAGTGTTCCTGCCAGTTCATTTTTGCGATCTATGCTTTGAGAGGCAATCTATCCATCAATCAGAGGAATTGGAAGGTATGAAGAGTAAGGCTTCGTAATGTTGTAATTCAATTGTGTTTTTGAGTGAATTTGTTGTCTATTGAAAAGGGAAGGGCTCACTCCAACTCTTCGAAAGTTTTAGTAATCATGTTTTTTCCCTGCTCGGCATCTTTAACTGCCTTGAGTAACCTTGTCTTGTTCGTATTACTGTGAAATGGGTCATATTCGCCAGTAATTTCAAAGGGTATACGCCTTTCGCGGAGAGTTGCCTTAATGAACATATTTACTGCTACCGAAGGATTGAGTCCTGCGTTTGAGCAAAATGTGTCAAAATTCCGTTTTATATCTTCTTCGACCCTAACACTTAAAACGCTTTGAGACATAAAATTCACTCCTTTTCTTTTATTGTACTATATTGTACTATAAATATGTGACTGTGTAAATGGTTTTATTTCCCGTTGGCTGCCGACCCTTCCTTGCAAAAACAGCTGACAGTTGATGACGCAGATGCGTCAGAGGCGATTGAGTATAGAGGATTTTGTCACGATTTTTTGAACGACAACAGACAATTACACACTATAGGGGGGTCATTCTCAATTTAAACATGTCACCGTGTAAAATTTTAGCATAAAAAACTTTGAAATGTATCAAAAAAAGAACAAAAAAAGGGTAAAAAATGATTGACAGGGGGTAATTATATGGTATAATCGTATTGACTGATGAAGTGAAGAGGTTGTTCACTTAATATAATTGAACTTTACTTTACATATTGTTTACGATCCATTCATAAGTATAGGTTTTGATGAAATAGAGATTTCTAACTAACCTTTAACAAAGCAGCAAAAAATTGACAGGTTTAATAAAGTTTATACTTTTTAATAAATTTTTTTTTAATTCACAAAAATCTATGCTCTGAGATAGTATAATCTATTCAGAGGCAATGAACCAGGAGAAGGCAGCAAAAAAGGGGGGCTTGTTTGGGATAAATACATTAAAATGTTTGCAACTTGTAGGTACAATTGGCCCAGAGGCTGTCATGATACGCCTTAAGAATCAAGGGTCTGAAGACTACTATGGTAGTGCACTGCCTAGTAGTAAAGAGGTGAAAGATAATGAAAAAGTATAGTATTTTCGCATTAATTTTAGCAGCTGCATTTGTTTTTACGCTAAGCCTTCCTGTATTTGCTGAGATAGCTGAGAAGAACAGCGAAGCAACTGTAATGATAACTACTCCCGACGGCGACTATTTCGTAAGATTCAACCATAATTGGCCAAATGTGACAACTCCGGGCGGTGGCGGCTATGTTTATGAAAGAGGATTTGAGCATGGAGACACAATGGAATCCACAGGTCGAGCGATGCCGAGCATTCCATCACCACCGGGCTTTGTCTTTGGCGGATGGAACACTATGTCGACGGGAAACGGCACAACATTTACTGCTACTACACCAATAACCTTCCTTATGAACGTATACGCTGTATGGAATACTCCCGGCACAGGACCTGGTGAACCAGGCGGTCCGCCTCCGGGTGGACCAGGTGGCGGTGATGATGGTGAGGTTATAGATATTGGAGACGGTTCCGTGCCTTTGGGCGCAATGGAAGGCGGCGAAGAGTTTATAGACCTTGAAGATGGTTCTGTACCTTTGGGTGCAATGGAAGGCGATGAAGAGTTTATAGACCTTGAAGATGGTTCTGTACCTTTAGGTGCAATGCCTCAAACAGGTATAGTAAATAATATTCCATTATTTATTTTAGGCATATTGATATCAGTTCTTGCAGTAGGGTTTGCTATGATTTATATCGGCAAACTGAAAAAAGGCATAGAATAGACAAATGCCAGCACAGGCCCGTAAGATATATTATAGGGTTTGTAGTCAGTAATTTTTAATAACCCACGGCAGTTTGTGAATCTGTATGAGTCAAATTAGCGAATGAGGGTTGAAACGGACAGTTTGCAATTTGGCACAGCAGGTACATATGCAAATATTAGAAACACAAAACTAAAAAAAATAATTTATAATTAAAAGGAGAGTTTTAAAATGAAAAAATTTATATCTTTAGTTCTTGCAATAGCAGTATTCTCAACAATGTCTTTAGCAGCATGGGCTGCAGATTTTGACGCTGAAAACAGCGACGCAACAGTTGAAATCGAAGTTTTAGATATAGTTCCTGGTGTTCCTGATGCAGAGATTATTTACGTACCTGATTTTGAGTTTGCAATAGAAGTAGAATCATTGGATGAAGCTATATACGACAGCGTTGAAGATCTTAATGCAAGTATGCGTGTTGTTACTGATGAGGGATTTTCCCTTCAAGTAAGTATAGGCGAATTTGAGATTGACGATTACGTGACTTTGAGAGGATTTCAATTGGCTCTTACTGGCGTAACTGCTACTCCTGGTCATGGTGGCTCTGCGAACGGGTTTAACCGTACACTTGCAGCTGGTGACGCGCCACAGACCTTACTAACAGCTAGCGCAGCAAATGCAAACTCTGCATCTGAAGCTACAGTTGAGTTTGATGCTACCCTTAATGTTCTTGCAGGCACTGCATACACAGTTGGTGAAGCTCAAGCAACAGTTTACTGGACAGTTGTACCTACAGTTTAATTTAACGATAAAGCTGTAAACTATTAAAATAAAACTAATTAGTCAACAAATACCCCCACCCTAAAACCCTAACCTCGGAGGTATAACAAGAATGCGTTTTATAAGATATTTTACTATAAGATTTGCTATACTTTTGGCGGTGGCGTTTGCTCCAACCTTTGTGCTTGAGGTAAGCGCCGCCGGGGGTTTTTCCGTAAGCCCTATACTGCCGGAAAACCAAGTGACTGAAACAACATCGTTTTTTGACATTTTGGTAACACCGGGGCAGCAGGAAATCGCTATTTTGATCAATAACACTCGTGACGAGCCGATAACCGTGGAAATAGATATATTCTCCCCGGCTACAAGCAATAACGGCTCAATAGATTACACGTCAAGCGGTCGTAATGATGAAAGTATGCAGTATTCTTTTGAGGATATAGCGAGGCTTACTACCGGAAGAGAAGTAACAATACCTGCCAACAGCAGCGAGATAGTACCTGTAATTATGGATATCCCGAGCGGCGGTTTTGATGGCATAATAATGGGCTCGATATACACATTGCTAGGAATAACTCCTGAGGAGGAAGCCGCGGCCGGAATGATTGTAAACCGTTTCGCCTTTGCAATGCCTGTCAGGCTCAGGGGAAACAACTATACAGATATTGAAGCAAATTTTTTGATAGGTAATATTGATATACAAACAGTAAACCACAGAGCCTCAATAGTTGCCGATATACGCAACCCCCAGCCGCGATTGGTTTCAGGAGCACTGGTAAGCGCACAAGTTTATCAGGCGGGCAGCGATACGGCAATATTCGAAGTGAGTAATATGAACGTAGACTTTGCGCCTAACACAATATTCCCTTTGACAATGCAAGATCAGGCGGGAACAGGTGTTCCGGGCGGAGACTATATAATCAATGTACAAATAGAACTCGACGGCAGAACATGGGATTTTGAAGAAGATTTTCACATAGAACCGATGCAAGCCGCTATAGTAAATGAAGCAGCATTAAATCAAGTACAGCTGCCACCAGAACAAGTATCACATGAGCAATTTCCTCTATGGATGTTTGCTGTGGGAGCGGGTGTTGTCATATTGCTAGTTTCAGCAGCCGTATTCTTTGTAGTAAGCTCAAACAAGGCAAGGCGTAAAGAAATTGAACTTCTTAAAAAGAAACTTGAAGAAGTTAAAGATTAGATATCTTTGCTTGGCTGTTTGGACTGTTGCATTATATATATTTTAAGGGTAAAACAGCCCAATAACCAGGCAAGTGCAATATGATGTTCTTTCCCGGCATGTATGAAAGAGGGTTTAAATATGAAAAATGATAATGGAATAAAAAAGCGCTACAAAGCAGCAGGCTCTCGCATAATTTTTAGGCGCTTCACAGCAGGGCTTTTAACTTTATGCTTGCTCTTTGGCCTTGTTGTATATAGCCCGACTATGCTCTTTGGTCTTGACGAGTCGGACAGCAATGAGACTGTTACGGAATCAGTGACTCCTGACTATCCAACAGAACCAACAGAGCCTGAATCTCCGGAAGAACCCGAAGATTATCCAACGGAACCAACGGAGCCTGAATATCCCGCAGAACCGACAGAGCCAAGTGAGTGCGATGAAGACTGCGAATGTGAAGACGAAGAGTTACCAAAATCAGAATTACCTGGGGGAGTAACAGGACTGGGTATTTCTATTATTTTCCCCGGAAACGATGATGAACGCCTTTATATCGAAGAAGGCAGTGAATTTGACCTTCTATATGGGGTACAGGCCATTAATGAAGATGGTTATGAGTTGGAAGAGATAGTAGTAATTATATTAGATGACGGTGGCTTTTATGAAAGTAACCACATAGTTGGAAGCGTCTATACAGTAATATACGCTGCGGAAAATATTTGGACTTCAGACGTTGTTGCAACTAGGGTGAGATTTATAACCATAGTTGAAGAGGGCGAAGCACCGATTGAAGAGAACAGCCGCATTGAAATAACCTTCCCCGAAGACCGATATGATATGGAAATGTTCTACATAGATTTGGGCTTTGATGAAGATGAATACGGCGAACTGATAGTACAGTATGACCTTATGGCCGGTGTATTCGCCGTATATTTTGAAGATGAAGAAGCCGAAGGTGCTATTGTACCTGTAGTTATATTAGATGACGGCGGCTTTGACCCAAATGCCGAAGCCGGCGTGTATTTTACTGTAACCTATGTTGCTGTAAACCCTTATACTGATGAGGAAGTTGTAAGACATAGGACAGTTGCGCCACAGCAGTTTGAAGACATTATGTCTTTGAATGCAGATAGAGTTGTTTGGCGTACATTGAATGTTAGTACTGTTGCTCAGTTGACCAACGCATTTAACAACGCTCAACTTAATAACCCAGTATTTGGCGCTAATCAATGGGGTCAGAGAACTAATTCTGCACACTACTTGCAGATTAACTTAATGGGCGACCTCACTTTAAACAACACTTCCTTTACGGTAAATAATAATAATGGCGGCAGGAAAATCATTATTAATGGTGGAGGTCATACTTTAACCGCTATAGGTCAAACCGGCAGCGGTTTGCGCAACCTTTTTATTGCAGATGGTAATAATACTAGCTTGGTTATGCAAAATGTGACTGTCAGGAGAAGCCCAACAGCGCCTCAGCCCGGCATTAATGGTCAACACACAGTACGTGCCTTTTACTTGCCTAGGGGCGGAACTTTGACCATCGAAGACAATGTAACCATCGAAGGATTCATTACCACACATTGGAATGATACGGGTTATCCGGAGCGCGGCGCGGCAATTCTTGCCCGTACGCATGACAACCTCATTCCTATAGGAATGGCAAATAGATCAAGAGTTATTATTAATGGGCAAAACGTCCATATTCGCAACAATGAAGCACGCAATCCGGATATTGAACGTCCGGGAGCTGCTATTGCACTTGATAACGCTGATCTTATTATGAACGGCGGTCAAATTTATGGCAACCAAGGCGGCTTTGGCGCAGGCGTTGGTCTATATAGAAGCAGCTCGTTTACAATGAATGATGGTATTATACGCAACAACACAGCGCTTGGAAGAACAGGCGGCGGCGGTGTCAGCGTCCGTCAAGGCAGTGTGTTCACAATGAATGGCGGCCGGATACACAATAATCACGCTACAAGCATCGAAGAAGACGCTTTTGGCGGCGGCGGTTTAACACTCTACTTCGGCGGAAGAGCCTATATAAACAACGGAGCACGCATCCATAACAACTTTGCACAAGCATCCGGCGGTGGTATCAGCACAACCAGCGGCGGTGTTGGTGATCAGTCCGGTCACTTGGTAATCAACGGCGGCAGAGTTGATAATAATGAAACAAACGGCAACGGCGGCGGTATTGCAGTATTTGGCAACCAAGCTAGCTTAACAATGCACAGTGGTTCTATCGACAATAACAAAGCTGAAGCTCGCGGCGGCGGTATCAGCATTGACTCAACTGCTACTATTACCCTTAACGGCGGCAGCGTGTCTAATAATACTGCACTTAACGGCGGCGGACTTGGCGCTCCTACTGTCAATCAGCTTACAAACACTACTATAGAACCTGCTGTAAGCTTTTCAGGCAACAGGGCAACGTATGGTAGATTTTTCAGCAGCTTTGCTTATAGAGATTTTGGGGCGCATATACGCCCGGGCACAGTAACATTGCAGCCGCATGCTTTCAACAATTATGACATTACCCCTGTTCTTGAGTCAACAGGTATTCCTCATGAGCTAACAGTAATAAACGGTGTTGTTTATAGTTCAAACATACCTCCTAACGAGATCAATAATAATTGGTACTATGGCAACACGCAAATCACAGTGCGCGCTAATGTTGTGAATGGAAGCAGATTCAATGCTGCCGGTGAATTTTTCACCGGATGGACATTGCCTGAAGGCCAGTCGCGCAGTGTATATTCAATGTTTGAAATGCCAAACGAACCTACGACTGTAACAGCGAACTTTGTTCAAGCAGCACAATTGCGCACAGTAACCTTTAATCCAAATTTCAACGGCGCATCTCCTATAGTATTTGATGTTCTAACTAATTCAACAGTAGGACAGAACTTCTCAGGAGCAAATGGCTCACCTGCGCCTATACCAACACTTGACGGTCAGCGCGGCGCAGACTGGAGTTTTGAAGGTTGGAGCTTGAATGGTACACTGTACACCATAGAGGAGTTTTACCAACTTGAAGCGCTCACAGTAACAGAAAACATTACATTAACTGCTGTATGGAAGTCGAACTTTTCTTTCAGCATTGCAACTTTAAACTTTGGTACGCTAAGAGTAACAATTGAGATGCTTTTAAACAGCATTATAGTTTTCTTGGGTGGTGATCAGTTTACGGAACAAGATACACAGCCAAGTGATACGGCTATCACGTTTACAAGTATAACAGATACCGGTTGGAGCATAGGAGTGCAAGCGCTGCAACGTGGCGGCTCTGATTTTTACAGGATGCTGCGTGTTAACGGCGATGAATCTATCTATGGCTCACCTCGTACGATATACACCCACGAGAGCGGATATGGAGAGGCCGAATTAAGTTGGGAAGCATTAGGTTTTGGCATCCAGGTTCCAAATGATACGAGTATAGGCGGAGAGCATGAAGCTCAGTTGCTTTGGATTCATGAACCAGTAGTACATGATATAAATCCATAAAGATATAAATGTCAATCAAAAGGATGACTTGCTAATAAGTTAGCAGGCCATCCTTTTTCTTGTATACAAAAGTGATTTTTAAATAAGCTAAAATTTAAATGTCAAATACTTCGCATGCAATATATGCTATACTTACAGATTAATTTATATATAGTACATAAGTTATTGATATTATATAGTAAGCATAAGTTATTGATATTATATAGTAAGCATAAAAAAAGGCGGTTATACCGCCTTAATCATTTGCCTTTATTTGCTCATATTCCTTTAATTTATCAGCATTTTCGGTTGAATATCTCTCAAGGCATTGAGAAACAATTTCGCTTGCACTCTTTCGCTCAATAAACGCTATCTTTTGTATATCTTCGTAAAGACTTGGTAAAACCGCAAGGCTAACTCTCTTCTTTGTCTCTCTATCTGCTTTCGGTCTGCCTAAAGTGGCAGCGGTGGCTTCGCTTTTTCCTGCGATGATCGCAACTACTCCATGCTTTGCTTCTCTATTTTGTTCCCTTTCTTTAAACCCCATATTAAAATCCGCCTTTCTCGATTATATAATCACAAACTTTATCGTACTCTCTAGCTACATCATTTTCTGGCTTTTGGTCTGAAACAGACAGACCATCATATATACCTTTTTTTGCAATAGCCATTTTCTTAACCACTGCTATCACATTATAATTATCTTTCAACGACTGTAATATTTCATTATCGTCTTTCACCCTTGTTTCGTAAAGAGTAGCGATAATTCCTAAAATTTTAAGGTTTGGGTTAATTATACTCTGTATCTCGCCTATTGTGTCTTGTAAAAGCTCAACGCCTCGATATGCAAGATAATCCGTTTTAACTGGAATGAGTACATAATCAGAACAGGCAAGCGCATTTATCGTTAAAATACTTAACTGCGGAGGGCAGTCGATGAGGATATAATCATAAGTATTTTTTATCGGCTCAAGCGCTCTTTGCAGTATCATTTCACGCATAGAACGTCCTATCATTTCAATTTCAAGCTGTGCCAATTCAAGGCGTGACGTAATGATATGTAAATTTTCTTGTAGTTCTCGGACACAATAAAACATAGATATACTTTCTTTTTGCAGTACAGTAACGATGGATTTTTCATATTCAAAAGGTTCAAGCCCAGCACTGATGGTTAGGCTCGCTTGGCTGTCTAGGTCAATTATGAGAGTCTTTTTCCCTCTTCGGGCAAGTGAAACACCCACATTATAAGTACTAGTGGTTTTGGCTACGCCCCCCTTTTGATTAGAGAACGATATTACTTTTCCCATATTTCGTACTCCCTACATCATTATTTAAGTTATTTAAGTTATTTAAGTTATTTAAGTTATTTAAGTTATTTAAGTTATTTAAGTTATTGTAGTGATTTAAATTATATAAGTCAAGTTAAAACTGAAATCTTTTTATTATTTCATTCAAATTTTTAGTAAAATGTATGGATATAGTATATATTATCATATACTATATCCATACTAAGCACGAAAGTAATCCTGATTGTGGAAACGACAAATATCAATATCCGACTAGATAAAAACCCGATTGACTTAAAGCTTCTCTTAATCAAGCGATTCAGTAGAAGTCAGTTGTTTTTGCATTGTACCTACATGAAGAGCCTACGCATCTTGCGCTGACTGCTTCCTAATCATCTTTCTTTTGAAATAATTTTTTAAAAAATCCTTTTTTAGGGTGTTCACTATCATTTTCACTGTTCATCATCAAAGCTAGGTTTGTTCGACTTTGCTCAGCGCCTAATAGTACTTGATTGTTTCGTGCCAACTCAGCTAATTGTGTAGCAAGATCTGATAACTTGTCTGCTTGCTCCCGGCTATGAGCACGTTCAGTTATTAGCTCATCTTGCAAAATCTTGTTTTGCTCTCTTAAAAAAGTAATCTCTTCATTTTCATAATGTTTAACAGCGTTAAACTCTGAGCTAATATAGTTTAACGAATGTTTAACATTTGATAATCTTTCTTTTATAACTTCTTCACCTTTTATTGTAATATGCGATATTCCATTGATTTTCTCTGTTAAACAATCATCCGTATCTTGTTTAACTTTGTTTAACACTCTGTAAATAGTTTGAACGGAGATGCCTATTTCGGAAGCCATATATGATATAGTTTTCATTGATTTTCACTTTCATCAAAAAGCGAAAGCTGCTTAGCAGAATTTAACGCTCTATCTATTTTTACCCACGTTTTTAACCTTTCTGACATATCTTTTTTTCTTTAATAAAAAAAGTAATTTTAGAAAATTTACGCCCTTGTTTTTCAATTTCATATGTAATATTAATGTCAGAAAATTCATTTATTTCTCGCATAGATATTTCAAGAACATTTCTCTTAAAATCGCCATAAAGCTTATAATTTTCTGCGAAAAGTACTCGTTTCAGGTCTTCAATGTCAAAGTCCTGAGGTTTTCGTTGATATACTAAGCTTTTTAATAGTTCATATAATCTTATACTATACTGACTTCTCATGGCTAGGGTATACAATAGCTCATACTCTGTGAAATCTCTTTGCAATTGCAAAAGATAAGGCTTCATATCATCATCAAGCCTTATCTTAATATTCCCTGATTTTTTATTTATCCAGGCTTTATTTATCCATCTCATAAGAGATTCTGTTCCATTTTCAAACGTAACCCAAAGGCTTTTATCTGATAAAGATTTTATAGTATCTTTTACGTTTTTATAATTTTTTCCATTATCATAATCAATTCCACAGTTTTTGCAAAATTCAATAATGCTAAAGTCTTGCAGTATAAATTCGGCATCATCCGGCTTTATTTTGCTTATTATATATAAAATAATTTTCTGCTCTTGTAGTGAAAGTTGAAACCTTGCTTTTTGTATAATATTATTATGCTTAACAACTTTGTATGAGCGTCGTATTTGTAAATTAAGCATTTCTTCGGCTTCTAGACCTTGTACAGGAGACATGGAGACACCTCTTTTCTTAAGCAACAGTAAGTGATTTTAATTATATATATCTTTAATGAGCTTGTCAATTGAACCTCATAATTATTTTTTTTCTTCGCGCGCGCGGTATATATATTTATATATTTATATATTTATATATTTTATATATTTAAGCAGGCTTCAAAGCCATTGAATATCGCATTTTTTCCGGTTAACTATGAGGTTTGGTACGGTGGCTATAGAGCTCGATCGAGCTCTATAGCTGTGAATAATGTGAATATTGTGGATAAGATTTTTATCTTTCATAATCTCTGCCCTTAGGTTTCAAGGTATTAACCTGTTCCTGAATACCTTTGCTAATACCAATTTTACTAGCTGCTTCTTCCGCTAAATCAATATACCCTTCACTTTTAGCCCATTTAGCAGCATAATTAGCTACAGCATCAATCAAAAGCTCCTGCTTTTTAGTAAGGTTTGTAATGGCATAGCCGTCATCTTTATCATACTTCAACATGCCAACAGCTTGTACAACATTCACAAGGCTCTCATAAGCCCCTCTATTTTGAGCCTGAAGCTCTGAAATCATTTTTAGGTAGTTTTCCCT